>Ga0209337_1000614_pt1 | contig 28837 bp, 54 predicted proteins | sample LinPmetageLP53_FD_184044 | JGI IMG/M metagenome (GOLD analysis project Ga0209337, IMG submission 184044) | Marine viral communities from the Pacific Ocean - LP-53 (SPAdes) (version 2) | ecosystem: Environmental > Aquatic > Marine > Oceanic | place: Pacific Ocean | collected 2010-02-08 | reverse complement strand
CTAAGTCCAGTAATTCTCTATCAGTCATTTTGTAAAGTTGAATACGTGCAATCTTACGTCTAGCTGACTCTGTTCTTGATTCTACAATTTTGTTGAACAATCTTTTAAACATTTTCTATCCTCTGTATTTGTTAGCCCTAACTGGGTGAGGATAGTTATATACAAGTAGTTATACCAGAGTAGTGATAAATATGCAACCCCGTTATGACTTGCCTTTAGTTTTTGTAGTCCATGCTTCGTTAACATCAGGAGTAGAAGGATCATCCTTTACGTAATGACCCCTTTCATTTCGAGCACGTACTCTCTCTTGTTCTACTACATCTGCTACAGTCTCAGGTTTTCCTTGGTTCATAATAAACTCTAAGACAGCAGGATCTTTAGTGTGCCACTCTCCGTGAATACGTTCACCAAGAACTGCTCCGTATTGATCTACTATCTTATCACCTTCTAGTTTCATTTGCTAGTTCTCCTAGTCATACCACCACCGTAAAACATTCCTTTTGTACGATAGTCCATCATTCCACCTTTAGCATAACCTTTTTTCTTTTTCTGTAGGCTACCTTTAGAGTTTCCGTACCTAGTGCCTTCTGTCTTGCCTGGACCCATCTTATAGGCTTCCATAGCTCTTGCTCTATTTTTGTAATCACTTCCGTTCTTTTTGTACCATTCATCAAACTTAGTAGCTTTTGCTAAACCTTCTTCAGCAACCTTTTTAACTTTGTCTACTTGCTTAGATTTAGACTCTCGCTCTCCAATGCTTTCTTTAGCTTGAGCACCTTTAGTCTTAATAGTAAAAGCAGGAGGTAACTTCTCAACCGTAATTTTATCTGAGTCTGGACGTGCTTTAGGTTTCTTTGAAGATGATGGAGCACCGCTAATGTTTTTACCTTTTGCGTTAGCCCAAGCTGTAAGAGCAGAACCTTTGTACTTACCTTTGTTCTTTTTCTTCCAAGAATCTAAATCTTCTTTTGTTACGGCAAGCATTTTCTTGCCTTGTTTATTCATGTAATATATTGATCCTGCTTTTTTAGCGGCAGAGATACTTTTATAATCTTTGTAAGAAGCCATTGTATTATCCTTTTACTTGTAAGTATTCTTAGGTCTAGCAATACCAGTGTTGATTTCGCCAGAAGATTTAACCATGCCGCCTACGTTGTACATAGCAACTTTACCACCTTTGGCGTAAGCTTTCTTTTTCTTTGGCATACCACCTTGGTTCATGTAACCCATGTTGTTACGAACTGCTGTAGGTAATTTTTTAAGACCAGACTGAGATGCACTAGGAGCTTTTAATCCTCCTGCTGCGTAACCCTTTTTCTTCATGCCGCCTTTAGCATAACCCTTTTTCTTCATCATACCACCCTTATTAAGATTTTTTCTAATTGCTATTTCTTCATCCATATAATCTTCAAGTCTTATGAGTTTTTCTAAATCTTTTTCAGACATTCCTTTTAGTTTTTTTACAGTATACCCTGGCCCTAATCGTTTAGCTAAACTCTTAAATTGTCCTTTGTAATCTTCTTTTGCCATTATTCTTCCTCACCATTAATACTGTACAAATTGTTAAAGACTCGTTGCGTATCCCATACATAGTCTACGTCTTCTTTTGAGTTATATATGTTCTGGTTTGGTTTAAAGTCTGGAGCACCTTCACCAGTTTCAAACCAAGCAGGGTGAGTTACTCTCACTCTATTATTGGGCAACGCAACCATGTTACCTGTGTATTCTCCTGCGTCTAACAACTCCAAAACATGAGATTGTTTATGTTGTGCAGGGTCATCTGCTACTTCGTTGTCTGTGTAGTCAACAGTGAAGTAATACTTTGCAGGATAAAACTCACCATCTATCTTTGCTATCCAAGGAGCAGGTGAGGCTCTTTCTAATTTGTGTACTGAGTGAGTATGCGACATACAATCCCAGGGTTGTGCTAAGTACGGTGGTAACTCTGTAGGCCAATCCTCTAAAGGAGTATCTGCTACAAGTGCAGTCAATGGCATCCTTGCCCACATTGCTCCACCATGTACGTTAAGTGAGTCATCAAAATCTGATTCACAACCTGTGAAGATAACTTGGAAACTCAGAGTTCTGTTTGGCATGGTGGTTACACCAATTACCATAGCGTGTAAGAACTCTCCGTGGTAATCTTCTAAGTTCTTTGTGTATTCTCTACGTACCCAAGCTTTGAAGTACGGTATACTGCTAGTAAGAAACGACATATTTATTTTTTCTTTCTAGCTAGGCCTCCCTTACTAGCTCTGTAGGGTTTTACTTTCTTTGCTACACCTTTTGGTTGGGCAACAAACTGTTTTCCTTTTTTATTTCCTGCGGCTTTGGCTTTGTTAGTAGCAGCCTTTTCCTCAGAACTTAAAGCTTTCCATGCTTTATCAGGCAAGTACCTCTTCTTACCCTTAGATGGTGATCCATCAGAAGTTCTCCACTTCTGTTGACTCCATTTCTTAAGAGATTTCTGAGGAGCTTTCAAGTCTTGTAGCCCCCACCTTTAGCTTTGTATTGTTTAGCTAACATCTGAGCTTTACGAGCAGACCACTGACCAGGGTTTCCACCTTTGCTACTTGCTTTAATCGAGTTAAACAAAGTTTTTCTCATTCCAGGGTTTGTGTAGTTTCCTGCTTTGTTTACAGTACTACCCCCTTTAGACATGCCAGTTACTTTCTTTAAAGCCTTTGCTTGTCCTGCGTGAGCCTTAACAGCTTTGTTTAACCCTTTGATTACTTTTTTTACTTTGGTCTTATTTTGTTTTGATAAAGCCATAGTCCTACGCCTTACAGTTACAATCTGCACCGCATTTAATGTTTAATAGTGCACAAGCTACTCTTTTTAAGTATCTTCCTATCCATTTAACTATTCTCATAATGAAACTCCTATGTTTATTTTCTCACATTGGGGAATTGCTAGATACCCTTGTTCTTGAAAGTATCTAGTTACTAATAATGCTTCTTCAGCACATGCTTCTTCTGTAGTAAATGGTGCTCTTGTCTTTGCAATTATCTCGCAAGATGATGCGGAAGGTCCAGTACAGAGGAGCATAAAGGCTATCCACATTAGAAACTGACCGTAGCCCCTACTGTTACATCACCAAACTCTAGGTCTGTGTCTGTTGATACTTCAGTATATAAACTAATGTTTGTGCTAGGTACAGTGTAGTCTGCTGTAAAGTCTAAGCCTTGAAAGATGTCTCCTTCGTCAAGAGTCAGCATATCAATGTCAGTAGACATCGTTAAGCCAATACCCATAGCAGATAAACCTGCTGATGGTGTCATTTCCCATTCCCAGTCTTCTGAACCAGTTGTGTAGTTTAAATCAGATGCTGCTCCAAACGAGACAGTCTGACCTGCTACTGAGAAATCTTTTGCGTAAACAGATGAAGCTGCCATTACAGAGGCTATACCAACCCATGCCGCAAAAATAATTATTTCTTTTTTGTTCATTATCTTATGATCCTTTAACCCATTTCTTAGAAGGAGATTTTGTTTTAGAAGCACTCCATTTAACTTTGTCTGCCCAATACGCTGCTGACATTTTACCTTTTGATATGTTCTTTGCGTGTCTCGATTTAAAAGCTTCACGCTGCCCTGCAGTCTGATTTGTCTTTACACCTTCCTGCCCGAACTTTATGTACTTGTACTTGCCTCCTTCAGATGCCATCACATGATGTGACTTATCACTACTATCATTTAACCTTTGCGGTTTGTTGACACCTTTGAGGCCAACAGCTTTCATTTTATTTTTGACACGTTCAGGTACAGCCATTTACTTATACCTGTCGTACTTCGGATTATCTCTTCTTCCGAACAGTCTCAAAACAAAATCTGTTACACCTCTAATCATTTCTGTTGGTGTTGGCAAGAGCCAACCTAGAATTAACAACAAAATAACCCAAGGAGGTATGTTGGTGTTGATGATGTCTAAGTTTTCCACAGTTCCTGTCTCTACTTCTTTTTTGATTACGTCTCTTCCTGCAGTAGTGTTTTGTTCAACACTCATTACAGCTTGTCTATTCTCAGCACCTACCTGTGCGTTAGAATTTACTGTAGGACCGCCTGATCTTCCTAGCGGTAGGAGAGTACTCAAACCACAAGAAGATAAAAATAATACGAGTAATAACCATCTCACTACGAAAACCTTTTTCTGATCCACATTACTACAGCAAAGACTACAAGACCGTAGACAGTTGCTATGCCAATATCTACCATGTGCTCACGCATGTCGTAGATAAATTCTATTCCTGCTTCTAGGTCACTGCCCCCACCTGTAGACACAGTTATGTTTTTAGTGCCGCTGAAGTTGTCACCTATTGTTTGTTCTATTTCCATTTTACATCAATTCAAAGTGGGGAGCATCGATAAAGGGTCTACGCCCCTGGCTGCGTCTTAAGTCTACGTATGCCATCATAGCATCCTCTGCGCTGCCTGGGTAAGATCTTATATCTCCTTCACTCCAAGCTGCTCCCCATTTGATACTGCAGCCTACTTCTTCTGCAGCCTTTTTAAATGCGTCACAAATATTGTCGTACAAGTTTAGTTCCCAAGAAACATCAGAACCAACATAAGCTACTACATCTACTGCGTGACTAAAACCAGTTTGTTGAATTAAGTGCTTAGACCTCATGGTCTGTGATCTTCCTGCAGCTACGTTAGCCTTTTGTTCATCTAAGGTTCTGACACCCTGCGTCACTCCAAAGTCTGTGTCTGTCAGTTGGATAGCTCTCTCAACTACTGCTGTCATATCTGGGTGTACACCCTCTAGTCTGTCTACAGATCTTTGGCTTAATCTAAAACTCATGAGCTTGGTCTCACTCTTGGTCTAACTTTAGGAACAGGTTTCTTTGGTCTTGGCTTTGGCTTTACAACTTTCTTTTTAGGTGGACTACTTACTGTAGTTCCTGTTTTACCTGTTTTTCCTTTTTTCGTAGCACCTGTTTTAAGTCCTACTCTTACGTTAGGTTGAGCTTTCTTTTTATTTACTTGTTTATTTTTATCTTTATCTTTTGTCATTGCTAACACAGTACCTGCAACACCTGCAGTTATACCTATACCTAAACCAGTAAGTCCAAATTTTCCCTCACCCATAGCCATAGTTCTGCTTGATTTAATTGCGTTAGCTATCTTTGATTCACCTGCAGTATTTTTGGGTTGAAATAATTTTTTCCACCTTACAGGGATAGGAGCATTTTGAATCATCTTCTTAGTTAACTGAGCTATAGGTACTCCTGCTTGTTTAGCTGCTGATCTTGCTAAAGCTAAAGCTGCTGCTGCAGGTATTGCGAGTGGTGCTGGCATTATCTCATATCCTTCTTCATTGCTATCTTGTTGCCCATTGGCTTACCTGCCATGTAAGCTGTAGCTCCCATATAAGCTGCTACGATACCTGTTTGAGCAATGTAAAATAGCCCAAGCAAATCTGCTAGGGCTGCTACTCTTGTGTCTGACATTAGTGGTGTAAACAAAACGACTGTAAATCCAACCATCATTACCATAGCTATCCAAGCCATCTTCTTTTGTGACTCAGCTTTCTCTTCTCGTAGCTCAACCTCAAGCATACGCTCTTTCATGGCTACTTCATCTAGAGTAACTTTACCATCACCATCTACGTCAAAGTCTATGACCATTTATTCCCCCACAACTTCTTTAGTTCCACAGACACGTTGGTATACCATGTCATCAATGTAGGCTTCAGCCCACTTGTTTTCAGTGAAAGTACAAAACGTCCACAGGTCATTCACGTCTAGGCCTAACAGTTCTAGGTGTTGTTGTTGTTCTGATACTTTGTTTTGTAAGTGTTCTATATCGTGTACTAAATTACTGATGTACCAGACCAAAGCAACTAACTGTATAGCCATTGCAAAGACTAGAGCTACTGGTATCTTTAAACCGTCCATGTATTACTCCCAGTCTCTTTTTCTGTCAGGGTCTAGAACGTCTTGCTTACGTAAAAAACCTTCGAGGTACATAGATCTTTCCATTCTGTCTAAAGAAACCCAGTGTCCTGTAGATTCGTAGTAAGCTCTTCTAACATAGAACACGTCAGAACGAGGTATGTGTACCCTTCTTAACCTGTTTTCATTTTTGTCAGCTAGAGCTTTGTAGAACTCTTCTAGTACTGAGTCAGACTCGAAGTACTTTACTCTTTTGTTCATGATAATTACTTGTGTTGTGTAGTTGTACGTAAAGTACTCCACAAGTCAACAGTCGTTTTCTAAAAAAATGGACAACAAAAAATAATGTGGGGTACTATTAGTTATACTTAAGGTAATATTATTAATATTAATTAATTATCATTAATAATAATTACTTAAAGTATTACTTATAGTAAGTATATACTATTAGTTATACACGCTTCAAGGTTAAAACAAGGATAATACCCTTTAAGTGACAACATGTCACACCCTACTACCCATAATCTTTAAGCATATACCCTTTGACCTGGTAATAAGCAGCAGCTTTCCCTGGGAATCAAACAGGTAATACTTGTTGTTTCTCTTAAACAGCTTCATACCAGTAGTTATACCCCTGCAAAATTATTGTTCAACTGTAAACCACTTTAAATAAATTGTGGTTAACAGACTGAAAATACCCATCTCTGTCATCAGGCATATACACGTAACGTATACCCCCACCGTGGCGCATGCCCGACCCCCTCAAAGTAGTTTAATATTGAACTATTTTACTGACAATTAGTTTAATACTGAACAAATACAGGATAAAAGTAGTTTAACGTTAAACTATTTACAGTGTGTTATTCGTTTAGCATTAAACTTTCAGAGGCAAGCGCAATACAGCAAGTTTTATGTATACCCCTATGCCAAGCTTACACATTATATATATACCCCTATAGAAACCGTACCTATTGCCGGTCATTTCAAAACGAATCACTTACAGTTTGCCGGTGCTTTTTAAGATAACATACTGAAAATTATTTTTTGAATTACTGCTAACCTATTGAATCTATTAGGTTTTATTTTTTTGCTATTCAAGCTGCGTGGGTTTATTGTCGTCTTAAGCAACAAGAAAAGGTTTTAGATAAAATGAAAAACATCACAAGGCATACTGGTAAATTCAGAATTTTAAGACGTCTTAAAAATAGCACAATGGGCAATCCAAAATTCTTATGTGCTGTATTAGATAAAGCAAGAAACGGTTTTACCTTTGAGACAGCAACAAATTCAGGACAAGCTTATTCAATAGAAAACTATAAAGATAAAGATGTTACTGTAGAAATTGGAACGTTCAGAAATAAAGCAACACTACACACTATTAAAGAATTAGGAGTTTAATGAAATGAATAAATTATCAACACCACCAATCAAAAACAATAAGTTAAAAAACTTATTTGCTAATTTTGAAGTTCAACAAAATTCAATATTTTTTAACATAATAGTAAAATTCTCAAATGAGAAAACAGAACGTACCATTGCAACAATTGGTGATGGTAGCGATTATTTACACCGAACTATGTGGGATATTTTAGGTACTAAATCAGTAGAATATGTAAGAATAGAAAAGGATATTAAAAATGTATAAGAGAGATACCAAAGCAATTATTGAGATATGTGAACAAAAACAGTCAGTAGTACCCGTAGCGTTATTTGTTCTTACTACAATTCAGGCAGGTTTGAGCACATGCAAAAATCAAATAAAAGATTGTAATTTAGAGGGTTCAAATTCCAGATTTTTGTGGGGTAAAAAGGGTGATGGTTTGGAGTTTGTCAAAAAGCATGACGCTTTCTTATTTGGTAAAGTACAGCACATTAAAGAGACGCTAGGTGTTGATAGTGTTGAAGCTTGCACCAAGGCAATAGAACTATTTTTACCAGTACCTAACCTAGGTATGGTCAAGAGTGCGTTTGTTGCCCAATGCCTAGGGTTTAACGTAGCTTGTATAGATAGCCATAACTTGAAACGTTTAGGTATGAATGAAAGTCAGGTTAAGCTTGGTAAAGTTAAGCCTGATACAAGACGCAAGAAAATAGAGGGTTATGTTGCCATGACACAAGAACAAGGAAGTGAATACTGGTGGAATACTTGGTGCGATTATGTAGCAGGAAACCAAGCTAATAGATCCTTAGACAATGGTGATATCGTTTCTAGATATCATGTTGAGTGTGTTGACCTAGTAAACGTGTAACTTGTTATTTTATTGGTGGCATCTTTTAAGGTGTCACTAAATAAGACAACAACAACAGAAAGGTAAATATAAGAATGATACAGTTAACAGAAAGCATCATTAAGAATTGGTTAGATAAAGGCTTGTATACCTATGATGGATTAGAGGAAACCCTAAGCGTTATGATACTTAAAAAGTTATCAGATATAAAAAGCTTAGAAAACAGATATGGTGATGGGGTGCGTCCAAGCTTTGTATCAACAGAGATAGTTTGTTTGCATGGGAGTATCCACAATTATGAAAAGGCTTTAAAGATTTTAAAAGAGATTGAAAAATGAGACTTACTTCAAGAGATTGTTACCCTACTTGGGAAACCCAGAATGTTAGCGTCTGGATTAACAACGATCAAAACTTGTACGAATTTACTTACAGGTTATTATCTAAGCTTGGATTGTATAAAGCATCAGCAGAATTGAATAATCACTTGCAAGGAAATACTACCCCAGACGGTGCTAAGTTTACCTATAGTGCCATACTCTACACTTTGTCTAACATGGAGATATAAAATGACAAAATTTGATAGACCATCACTCAGGATTTTACGTTCTGACCTAGAAGAATTATTAGCAACATTCAACACTGATAAACACGGTATCACTCTTGAGCTAGGTGGGTGCACCTATTCTGACGGTGAAGCAACATACAAACTTAAGGTTACTAAGAACGGAGCTAAGACTAGGAAGCAAGAAGACACTGAAAGGTTTGCTTCACTTGAAGGATTAGACTTAACTAAAATTGCTAGCCTTAGTGGAGATGACTACAGCCTGACAGAGTTCAGACCCAAAGCATCTAAACGCCCTTGGTTAATTACCAAGCTTAAAACTGGACAGCTTTTCACGATAGATACTGAGACTGCTAAGAGGCATTTCAGTATTAAACCAAACGTGTTTAGCACCTGATAATTATTGTTGGTAGGTGGGGCGTATTTCTAAGCTCCACCACCTATAGAGAAAAGGATTATATTATGAATGTACTAAGCTTATTTGATGGCATGTCGTGTGGACAGATAGCCCTAAAAAAATTAGGTGTACCAGTTAAAAACTATTTTGCTTCTGAGATTGATAAGTTCGCAATCAAAGTAGCTAAAGCAAATTTCCCTGACATGGTGCACCTAGGTGATGTCCAGAACGTTAAGACTAGCGATCAATATTTGTTAGACGAATTTGATTGTGGTCACAAAATTGATTTGCTTATTGGTGGCTCACCTTGCCAAGGCTTTAGCTTTGCAGGAAAGCAATTAAACTTTGAAGATCCTAGGTCACAACTCTTCTTTGAATACATACGATTGTTGAAAGCTCTCAAACCTAAATACTTTATGTTAGAGAATGTTAAAATGAGTAAACAATCTCAACAGATTATTACTGAGTACTTAGGTGTAGAACCTGTTGAAATAAACAGTAACCTAGTATCAGCACAGAATAGGCGTAGGCTTTACTGGACGAACATACCAGTGGACGGATTGCCAGAGGATAAAGGTACAGTCTTAGCTGATATCTTAGAAGACGGATATACTGACAGAGAAAAGTCTTATTGCTTAGATGCAAGTTACTACAAAGGTGGTGGTGCTAGTAATGTCAGGTTGTACTTTGAAAAGAGTAGAAGACAAATCGTGTTTGGTTCTGGAATGAATGTAATAGGTACTGCTACTAATATCAAAGGTAGGGAAAGCATCCGTAGAGTTTACGGTGTTGACGGTAAAGCACCAACATTATTAGCCACTACTGGTGGTAACACTCAGCCAAAGGTAGCCGTGAAGGGTGCTAGGATAGTTAATCGTAGGCTAGATGAAAATGGTACACGTAAAGACTACGACAGAACCATTGAACCAGTAGCCAGATTAGAGCTACGCAAAGATGATAAGGGTGGTTGCCTGACTACTGTACAGAAGGACAGTGTGCTTGCTTTCCCTAAGATCTTACAAAGAGCCAGAGGATTTAACAAAGGTGGACTGAAAGCTTTGGACGGTAAGACACCCACCATCAGCACTAGTGCATGGGAGCACAACAACCACCTCACACTTGACGAGGGTACAACATGGCGAAAGCTCTCACCAGTAGAATGTGAAAGACTTCAGACTGTGCCTGATGGATACACTGACCACGTTAGCAATACCCAAAGGTATAAGATGCTAGGCAATGGTTGGACTGTGGATGTAGTCAAGCACCTATTCAAAGGGTTGGTTCAATGAAGTACAATTTTGTAATAAGTTTTGATCATGGCGTATGGTATTTAGAAAATGACGTTGAAGATCAAAGGTGGCAAATACAATTTGAACGTGAGGAACAAGTACTTGTCTTTATAAAAATGCTGACTGAGGTAAGCCAATGAAAGAGAGAACGTGGAAGATGTCAGCTGCAGAAATTTCTGAAGAAGAATTAGACAAAGTTTTAAACGATGTATTCTGGGAGGTATTCTGGAGGCCGAAATTAAATTTGGATATTAAAAACAACAACAACAACAAAACTTTGGAGGATTAGAATTATGAATGATAAAGACTTAGAAAGGGAAGCAAGGGAAGCTTTTGATGGAGCAAAGAGAGCCTTAGTCTATGACTACATGTACATGGGTACTGAGGTAGGAAGAGACAACCTAGAATATATGGGGTTTAAACATATTGAAACTAGGGAGTACATAAAGATACCCAAGTGTGGAATAGCATTCAGAAAGGATATGAAGGCCAATGATTAGAAGAGATGAAATAGAAGCTTACACCTCACAGTATCAACACTTGAAGGGAGCACAAATACTATCGTTTACTATGGCACAATGTAAGTATAATCCAGAACAATACTGGCCTACATTTATAATGAAGAAAGGTTCTGACCTGTTTAAGTTTGTACTCTCGCAAGATCCAGAGGGTAACGGTGGAGGCTTTGCTTTCATAGAGGATTTATAAAATGATAGTTTATTTTTCTGGTAGGTTCTCAAAGAAAAAGGAAGACCTCATATGTAAGGTAGTAAACTTTTGTCAGGATCAATTGTTTCCAGATGTTAAGGGTATACACTTGAACTTTGAAGGGGTGCTACCTAAGTTAGAAGACTACTGTGGTGACTGCATGTACGAAGAAGACAAAGAGTTTACTATCAGACTAAACAAGAGATTGCCTATACCACAACTTGAACTAACTTTAATTCATGAGATGGTACACGTTGACCAGTACCTAAAAGGAAAGGAGATGGATAACACCTCACCATACTTTGAGAGGTGGCAAGAGAAAGAAGCACACAAAAAAGAATTAGAACTACAAACTATTTTTCATTCGCAGCTGAGAAAGGATTGATTGAAAATGATACAAGATAAAACATATAAGATACATGTAGGTGACTACCATGACGCAGTAATCTATGTTTACTCTCACAGAAATAAGATCATCAACCCAAAGGATAGTGATGATAAGCACAGGTGGAAGCACTGGAAAGAAGTTGAGACAGTAGTACCTATCAGTTGGGATATGTACGGTGATGATAGGGAAGAACAAATAGATTTGTTTCATCAGAAAGTAAAAGCTGTAGCTGACGCCTTAGCAGAACTTTACTCAAGACATATAGATTATGAGATAGGTGTAAGCTACACCATGAACACAGACCAGTATGTGACTATGTAAGAAACAAGGAGAAACTAAAAATGAAAACAAGAAACTTTTGGACGTTAAGAATTAGTGATTGGTTACCAGAAACAAAAGAGTACGAGGAAAGATATACCAGATACTTTGGGTCTAGCCTCAAAGCTAGAAGGGCAGCCATCAAACACATAACAATTGTTAGGAACGAGAATAAGATTAACACTATGGATTATAGTAAATCTTTCTACTCAATATCAGCAGACAGTGGGAGTGTACACTGCACAATTAAAAAGGAGATGATAGAATGAGAGTAACACAAGACAACGCAAAGCAAGTGAGACTAGAAGCATTTGCAGCAGCCGTAGTAGCTACGGATAAATACATTAACGATGTTCTTAAAGGTGAGGATGCTTTCTCTTGTGGGTTTGCTTGGGTCACGATTGATCCTAAGCACAAGGGCAACACCAAAGAAGGAAGACAAGAAAGAAAAATCTTTGCCGCCCTGGATTTACAGAAAGATTGGACACAGAAAAGATTTCAGTGGTGGAATCCAAGTAAGTCTTACTTCCAGAACATAGACTGTAAGGAACAGGGTGCTATCGCTGCAGCCAGAGTTTTAAAAGCTTATGGTTTGGATGCTTGGATGGGGTCACGGTTAGACTGATGCCAAAGATATATCAGATCAACATCCATGATAGGAGCGACAACCTCTTTGCTTTTTACTCTACTAAAAACAAGGATGAGGTTGATCGATTGGTGAAAAAATTCTTAAGAGTGAAAGGAGTATCAGTGGAGATAAAGATAATAGGTGGGTGAAGCCATAGGATTAGTAGCCTGGATTGTTGTTTATATCTGGGCTTACTACCAACTGTATGGGTGAGACAATCTGCCATACTTGAAACGAAATTTGTAACTCATAACTAATACTTAGGGTATAACTTACAGTTAATTATAATTATGTTGTTATTAATATTATTATTAATATAACTTGTAGTATTACCTTAAGTAACAACGGAGGTTGTAATGACAGAGGAAGAATTTAAAGCAGGGTTAGCAACCATGAGTGAAGAGACTGATGAAGAAACTCTTAAGAGGGTGCTAATGACAAACGTTGAATTGTTTGAAAGACTACTAGAACTTCACGAGTTTCTAGACGAGAATGATTTAACACAGAAAGATTTCCAGAGATGGAAGAAAGAAAAGTATGAGAGGAACTACCATTGACTATCTACATACCTGAGCCAATCACAGTGCTGTTGATTGTGTTGTCTTTTCTCGCAGGGTTTTTGTACAAAAAGTACAGAGACAACGAGGATGTTGCTGATGCTTTTGATGAAGGATTTGAAAAGGGGGCTGAAGCTGCAATCAATACTGTTAGTAGAGTAACAGGAAGGAATTTTGCAGATGAATTATACGGAGAGGTTTTGGACAGACGATCCCCACGATGATGTATCTCATTGGATAGGAAGGATATAGAATGAGAGACTTAAACTACGATAAAGAAAAGCCTATTGAAATCTTAGAAATGTACAGGATACATTTCCAGGGTGAACTACCACTTAACCACGAGCCTAGCATAAATCATTGGGCTAAGATTATAGCAGAAGGAGAGATGGAAGATGGTGGTACTAACTGGGATTATGAATATGAAAGAGCATGGGTGTCACTGGATGCCGAATATGATTATGATTATGTTTAAGGAGATAGAAGATGGCATATAGTCCTTGGTGGAGTGACGAAGATAAAGTAGAATATTATTATGACACAAAAGGAAAAATAGAATTAGCAAATAGGATTGTTACTTTAGAGAAAAGGTTAATACGTTTACAAGATAAGCTTGATAAAATAGGAGAGAGTAAATGATGTTTGTATTAGTATGGATGCAGCTGTTTAGTACACAGACAGTGGAGCATTATCAGTTGGGTAGCTATGCCACACTAGAAGAGTGCCAGATACAATTGAGCAAAGCAGCTAAGATGATAACGCACAAGTCAGAGACAGTGGCTTGTCTAGAGGTGGAGACACAACAGTGAAGCAGTACTTAGTTAAAATAAAAAAGAACAGAGATGACAATAGTCATATAAGTTTTTACATGAGGGCAAAAGACAAACGAATTATCTTAGATATGTTTGAGACAAGTCAGTATTATGCAGTAGGTGTAGAGGAAATTAGAAAGGAGAAACAACAATGACACCTAGTCAAGCAGCAGAGATAGAAGCTAAGAAAACATTTGAAGGGTTTATCAAGTGGGTGAAGACTTCTTTCTATTGGATCATGGCAATACTAGTTATACTAGCTTGGTGTAACTTTGGTGCAGACACTGAGACTGGTAGTCAGTACAACGGTGCAGTGTATGCCCCAAAAAATATGGGGGATACATAGTGCAACCAAAGGGAGTACCTTGTCATATACGTATCAAACATGCACCAACAATAAAAAAACCAGGTAGATCATGTAGGTTATACGGAAAAACCTTTGACAGTATAGCTGAAGCTGCTAGATGTTTTGATATAAGTTATAGTTGGGCAGTGGAGCAAGTTAATAACGGATGGAATATGGAAGACTTTCCAAAGAAAGCCAGAAGAAAACTTTTAGAAAGGGTTAACAATGAAAGCAGTAGTAAAGAACAACGGAGAGATAACACATCAGCCGTGTCCTTATGAGGATTGTGCAAGCAGTGACGCATTTAGTTACAACATCAACCAGAAGGTTGGTCACTGTCACTCGTGTGGTAGGGGTTACCCTGGATCAGATAAAAAATTTGATTGGGCTGAAGCAACCTACCCACCTCCACCACCAAAGGTAGACCTACATAAGACCAAGGTTATCAGCGGTAGGTTTGATGGCATACGTGGACTAAAAGAAAAGACTGCTAAACTATTTAATATTCAAGTACAGTACGGAGAGAATAACACTCCAGTAAGATACGCATTTCAGTATCCTAATGGTGCTGTTAAGTATCGTGGCTACCACGAGAAACGTTTCTTCTGGAAAGGTAAAGGTCAGAACTCTTTGTTTGGTCCTGAGTTTAACGCAGGATCTTCTAAAAGAATTTATCTTACTGAAGGTGAGTTTGATGCCGCCAGTTTGTACGAGGTTATGGATGGAGCTTACCCAGTTAAGTCTTTGCCAAGTGGATCAATGTCCGAAACTTTCATAAAAGAAAACCATAAGTACTTAGACTCATTTGAAACAGTAGTCTACGCAGGGGAATTGTCTGATGCTACAGGTAAAGCTGCAGCACAAAAGCTTTATAACCTGATGCCAGAAAAGTTTTACTATGTACCCATGTCTAAGTGGAAGGATGCCAACGAGTTCTTAATGGAAGGAGATGCTGAAGCTTTAAAGTGGGCAGCATTTAAACCTCAGAGGTACTCACCTGAAAACTTTTTTGTTGGTGATCTAGCAATCAAAGAAGCAATAGAAACAGAGAACCCTTATGAGTACGTACCCACCGGACACACTGGCTTAGATGATAAGATGCGTGGCCTTGTTAAGGGTGGTCTAACATTTATCAAAGCACTCAGAGGACAGGGTAAGACTGAACTAGTCAGGTACTTTGAGGTGGGGTTGTTACGTCAAGGAACTAAGGTAGCAATGCTACACATGGAAGAGATGAAAGGTATGACTTACAGAGGCATGGCAACCTACGAACTAGGTAAGAATGTCCGAACTAAAGAAGACACAGAAGCAAATGGTTTTACAGAACAGCAAGTGATTGATGCTGCACAAAAATTAGGTGGAGATAACAAGTCTGTTGTGTTCTACATGGAAGGACATGACGATCCTATGATGGTTCTTGATTATGTAAGAACGTCAGCAACAGTCTATGGTGCAGAGTACATCTTTATAGATCACGTTCAACGTCTAGCCTATCTATCAAACTCTGGTGTAGATGCCGCCACTAGTACACTCACTACTATTGGTGCTAGGATGGCGCAGCTAGCAAAAGAATTAAACATTGGTGTCGTATTTATATCACAGGTTAATGATGATGGACGAACAAAGTACGCCTCTTCACTGGAAGAAGAAGCAATCATTTGTATTAAACTCAGCCGTAACGTTGAGTCAGAAGACGAAACTGAACGTAATACTACCCAATTTATTATTGACAAGAACAGACCCTTTGCAAAGTTAGGTAAGTCAGGATCAGTTTACTACGATCCAGAGACTACCCTACTTGAAGAGGTGGTATTTAACGTATGAGAATAGTTGTCAGTGACATAGAGACTAACAGTCTTTTGGATAGTGATAAGCTATGGATTTGTGGTGGTAAAGATCTTAGTACTGGTCAAGTAAAAAGATTTGATAACTGCCACGAAGATCCAGTAGCTAAGGCTGAAGCTATCAAGTGGTACGAGACAGCAGACTTGATTGTTGGTCACAACTTTTTACAGTTTGATACTCCTATGCTAAACAAACTTTTAAAACCAGGGCTTATAGATCCAAGAAAGGTTGTTGATACTGTTATTATAAGTAGGTTGGTTGACTACAACATAGCTATACCAAAGGGTGCTCAGTATCCTCACAGTCTTAAGGCTTGGGGTATAAGATTAAACAAACACAAAGGAGACTTTAATGACTTTTCTAAATTCAGCATTGATATGGTTGACTACTGGTATCAAGACATCGAGGTTACAGAATCTTTGTATGATCACTTCAACAATATTATTTGGAGTCCTGATTGGCGTAACTCTTTAAGAACTGAGCACGATGTACAAATAGAATTAGTACGGACTCAGTACTACGGTTTTTGTTTTGATAAAACAAAGGCAGAGTTTCTTCTTAACTCAGTCAAGACAAAGATGAACACACTAGAAGAACAATTTCAAATAGACTTCCCACCTAAGCTTACGGAAGTAAACAGGATAAAGTACCGACTCAAGAAGGATGGTACAGAAATGTCTACCGTAGAAAAAGCAAAACAAAAGTATGGTATGACACACACTGAAGGTGAAGACTTGATTTGTTCTGACTGGATTAGCTTTAACCCTGGATCAGTTAAAGATCGTATTGATGTACTGTGGGAAGCCGACTGGAAACCAGTAGACAAAACAACTACTGCCAAAGACTTTTCTAGAACTAGGGTTGGTGACCCCTGGAAGAAGTCAATTGCTTCTATGGATCAGGATTTCTACAACAAAAAGAAAGCTCACTTAGATATTTACGGATACACAGTTTCAGAGGCAAACCTTAGCACACTTCCTGAGACAGCACCTACAGGAGCGAAAGCTCTAGCCCAGTGGTTGACACTAGAAGGTAGGCGTTCCTCACTGGCAGAGTGGATAGGGCAGTGTGGTGAAGATTTAAGGATACACGGCAGCATTAACAACATTGGAGCATGGACAGGACGCTGTTCTCACAAAGAACCTAACACGGCTAACATATCCTCACCTTTTTATGGTGATGCAAAGACAGCAGTAGATGAAGTAAAGAAACAATTTGATGTACACTTACGTGCTTGTTGGACTGTACCATCAGGCTCTTGGTTAGTTGGTACGGATGCTGACGGTATTCAGCTGCGAGTGTTAGCTGATTATCTTTGGAGACATTTTGATGCTGATCAATATGCTCAAGCTATAATGACAGGAAAGAAAGAAGACGAGACAGACATACACAACGTCAACAAGAAAGCTTTGAATGTTCCTGATGGTACTAGGGATATGGCAAAGACTTTTATTTATGCTTGGCTTCTGGGTGCAGGGATGGCAAAAACAGCACAGATACTTAACGTAAATATGAGCTATGCAAACCATGCCAGAAAACGTTTTGAAATGAGTATTGATGGTTTATATAATTTAAAGAACCAACTCGTACCCTACGTAGCAGAGCAAGGATACTTTACTGGGTATGATGGACGTAAAGTTCCAGTACCCAACGCACATAAAACCTTGGCAGGTATTCTACAAAATGGTGAAGCCTGTTTGATGAAGCACAGTCTACTCAAGTGGCACGACAAAGCTAGACAGGAAGGGATAAAGTTTAAGATGGTTGGGTTCATCCATGATGAGTACCAAGTAGAGGTAACAGGAACAGAGGAGGAAGCTAGAGCACTAGGGCAGATACAAGCAGACTGCATGTTAGAAACTGGTCAGGAGTTAGGATTTAAAATACCTACGCCAGGATCATATGATATAGGAAAAAATTGGGCTGAGACCCATTGACAACCCATAAACCAAAGACTATGTATTACAGTATTAATCTTTTAAAAAAAAGGAGGGCAATATGCCATCAACACAAATGGATATCAAAGGAACAATCGAGTGGGCAAAAGTATTTGAGTCTAATCGTGATCAAAATGAATGGAACGTAGAGACTAACGGTGAGTACAAAGTTACAGTAATTACTGACAAGAAAACTGCTAAGTCTCTTGTTGACGCAGGATGTAAAAAGAAAATTGAAGAGGTAGAAGGTGGTCACAAGATCACTGTGTCACGTCCTCATACTGGCATACAAGACTGGATGGGTGGAGAACCTATCGTAGCTGATGTAACTGGTAAGTCTTGGGATCTTCAAGACAAAGGTCTTATCGGTAATGGCAGCAAAGGTATTGTTAAAGTTGAAGTGTACCCCACAAAGATGGGAACAGGTACACGATTAGTTGGACTTCAAGTCCTAGATCATGTGATCTATGAATCAGAAGGTGGTGTCTCCCAACCACGTCAAATGTTTCAGGATCATTCAAAGAGTTCTGGCGGTTCTAAGTCTTCCGCTTCCTCCCAAGAGCCACAGGACTCAATACCCTTCTAGGTTTTTCTAAGTCCTTTCTCCCTAGAAGCTTTCCCTCACCCTTGTTTTGGGTGGGGGTTTTAAAAAATAAAAAGGTAAGACCATGAAAAGTATTAACACACTCGTAAAAGACATGGAGGAAACCATCCAGGGATTAAATGGATGGGATCATATAATAAGTCTTAGGATGGGTGATAAGATAGCTAAGGCAGCTACCTCAAGATTTAGAGCACCACAAAAACCAAGAAGATATTTGTCGTTCTCTTCTATTGGTAGTCCTTGCAAAAGAAAACTTTGGTATAAGATAAACGAACCTGCAGCTAGTAAGCCTGTTTCTCCATCAGATTTACTTAAGTTCTTTTATGGCGATATGATTGAGGAGTTGGTTCTCTCTATCGTTGAAGCGTCTGGTCACCGTGTTGAAGGACAACAGGATCGTTTATTCATCAATGATTTAGCAGGTCACAGGGATGCTGTTATTGATGGTATGACAGTGGATGTTAAGTCTGCTTCCCCTTACTCGTTCAAGAAATTTGCTGAGGGTAGCTTGAGGGATCAAGATCCTTTTGGTTACATTAGTCAGCTTAGTTCTTACGTGTATGCTGCTAAGACTGATCCACTGGTAACAAACAAAACACACGGAGCTTTTCTTGTTGTTGATAAAGTAGGGGGTGGCATATGCTTAGATGTGTATAACTTCTCTGAAGAGATAGAACAAAAAGAAAAAGAAATAGAGCAAGCAAAGACGATGGTATCAGGCATTATTCCTGATAAAGGATACGAACCAGTACCTCAGTCAGCTACAAGTCCTAATAAAAAACTTCATCCCTCTTGTGGTTGGTGTGAGTTTAATAAGAAGTGTTGGCCTGAAACAAGACGTTTTGTTTACAAGACAGGTGACGTACTTTTGGTTGACGTTGTTAAGCCTCCCAATGTTCCAGAAGACTTTACCTACCATGACCAAAAATAAGTACAGAGCATCAGCAATAAAAGCAGGGTATCGCTCAGGTTTTGAGGATGATGTTGCTAGAGAACTACGTTCAAAAGACATAGACTTTGAATACGAAAAGAATAAAATTAAGTGGGTTGATATAAAGCTTAGAACTTACACACCTGACTTTGTTTTATCCAACGGTATTATCATTGAAACAAAAGGACGCTTTGTTGCTAATGATAGACGTAAACATAAAGAGATATCAAAACAATTTCCTGAGTTAGATATTCGTTTTGTTTTTCAGAATAGTAGAGCCAAGCTTTACAAAGGTGCTAAGTCTTCTTACGGAGACTGGTGCAAGAAGTACGGCTTTCGATACGCAGACAAATCTATTCCTGACAATTGGACAAAAGAATAGATTGACGTAATAAATTTACCTTGTATAACTTGGAGGTTCTCGTGTTGTTTGAATTGACAATGCTATTAGATGTAGATCCTGAAGCAAACTTCATTGCTTCGGATAGTATAAAGAGGAGTCTTGAAGAAAGGATTCAGGACACCATATATGATTTAGATGATGTTAAAATTATAGAAATAGATGCAAAGGAGAAATGATGTTAACACACCAAGACTTAGAAGACATGGGTTACTTTGAAGCTTTCGAGGAAAACAAACCAGTCAATCTAGAGGACTACTCTGAGTGGGTAGAAAATAAAATGATTACCTCTGGTGACAAAAGATTCTTAGAGAATACTATGGGTTTGATAGGAGAGACAGGAGAGTTCTTTGAGAAGCTAAAGAAACATAAGAGAGATGACACACCCCTAGACAAACAGGGTGTCACACTGGAAGCAGGGGATATGTTTTTTTATTTTATAGGCTTACTAAATCATTTAGATATAAAGCTTGATGACGTAGTAAAAGAAAACATGAAGAAGCTAGACAGTAGAGAGAAACGTGGAACAATAAAAGGATCGGGAGATTACAGATGAACATACCAAATGTAGAACAGGACTATGGACCAACACTAGAAGTTTCAAAATGGATTCACGAGGAGAAGTATAGAGGACAGGGTGAAACATTTAAAGATGCTATGACCCGTGTGGCAGAAGCACTTAAAGATAATGAAAGTCACTTCAACAACTTCAGAACAATATTATACAATCAACGCTTCCTTCCTGCAGGTAGGGTGCAGTCTGCTATGGGAGCACCAAGACGTGTGACCCCTTACAACTGTTTTGTGTCTACAACTATTGAAGACAGCATGGACGGTATCATGGATGCCGCAAGACGTGCAGCGGAAACAATGAGACTAGGTGGTGGTATCGGATACGACTTCTCTACCCTACGTCCTCGTGGTGCAATGATAAAATCTTTGGAATCAAAATCATCTGGTCCTATGTCTTTCATGGGAATTTTTGATGCAGTATGTAAAACAATTGCTTCAGCAGGTCACAGACGTGGAGCACAGATGGGTGTGTTACGTGTTGATCACCCTGACATTGAAGAGTTTGTTACAGCTAAGAACAACATGACTGCCCTCACAGATTTCAATCTTAGTGTTGGTGTTACTGACAAGTTTATGACAGCCGTAAAGGAAGGTACTGACTTTGATCTAGTGTTTAACGGAGAGGTACGTAAGACAGTCGATGCTCGTGCTCTCTGGGATAAGATCATGAGAAGTACTTGGGATTGGGCTGAACCTGGTATTCTTTTTATTGACAGGATCAACAACAAAAACAATCTACGTTATTGCGAAACAATAGCAGCTACAAATCCTTGTGGTGAACAACCCTTACCTCCAAACGGTGCATGTCTTCTTGGATCTTTTAACTTAGTTAAGTACGTCATTGATCACGAGGGTAAGTACGTGTTCAACATGAACCAACTTCGTAATGACATTCCGCATGTTGTCAGAGCAATGGACAACGTTGTAGATAGGGCAACCTACCCACTGAGAGAACAAGAGCTAGAAGCTAAAAGCAAAAGGCGTATGGGTCTTGGTGTTACTGGTGTGGCTAACGCTATTGAAGCTTTAGGGTTTCATTATGGCAGTGAAAGATTCTTGCAGACTTTAGAAGAAATTATGGGTGTTATAAGAGATGTAGCTTACACAACTTCTGTTGAGCTTGCTATTGAAAAGGGTGCTTTTCCTTTGTTTACTCAAGCCTACCTTGACTCTGATTTTGCAAAGACGTTACCAGATAACATAAGAGATTTAATAAGTGACTTTGGTATTCGTAACAGTCACTTGTTATCTGTAGCTCCAACAGGAACTATAAGTTTGTCAGCAGACAATGTTTCTTCTGGTATTGAACCACCTTACAATCTTTTTTATGACAGAAAGATTCAAGAGTTTGACGGTGAAAGAACTGAGAGAGTAGAAGACTACGGCTATCGTGTCTTTAAAGTAGAAGGTAAAACAGCTAACGAACTGTCAGTGTTTGACCACGTTAAAGTTCTTAATGTTGCTTCTAAGTTTGTTGACTCTGCTTGTAGTAAAACCTGTAACGTTGGCGATGATGTATCCTGGGAAGACTTTAAAAAGATTTACATGGATGCCTACGATGGCGGTGCTTCTGGATGTACAACTTTTAGAGCGTCAGGAAAACGTATGGGAATACTTAGCTCCTCTTCCTCTGAAGAAATAGTAGATGAAGATGTCATTGAGGAGACACAAGACTTCATAGATGAGGGTGGTGCTTGTTACTTTGATCCTACAACAGGACTTCGTAAGTGTGAATGAGCATACCTCATGTACGCAGGGGGATTGCTCCTAGATTTGGGAGCACTCCATCACCCTGTGAAAAAGTCTGTGAAATAGGTGATGATGGTTTATGCCTAGCTTGTAAAAGAACTATTGACGAAATAAGGAATTGGCCTATAATGTCTGACTATGAGCAACAACTTCTACTATGCGAGCTAAAACGGAGGCAGTATGTACAGAAGAAAATTTAGAGCAGATGTTTATAACGAGGTCAACGAACCTTCAAAGCAAGCCCTTATAAAATATTTAAAATCAGAAGGGCATGAGATACTATCAACAGAAGAAGATTATAATGCTGATGTTGTTTCAATCAAGGATGGTAAAACTTATTACCACGAGGTTGAACGTAAGGCACAGTGGGGTGAAGACTACTTAAGTAATAGAGGGTTTACTTTATTACCAGATAGTCGATGGCCTTCTCAATGGGAAGAAGTTAGAATCCCAGGAAGAAAACAAAGATTAGTTAAAAAGTATCAAGACGAAATAGATAACTTGTTTTTCTATGTTCTCAACTGTGAGTATACTAAAGCTTGGAAAGTAAAAGGAGTTCAGATGACTGATGATGTTATTAAGAAACCTTCCTTTGCAAGAGTTGACAGGCGAGAAACATTCTATCACATACCCTACACTGAAGCAGAATTAATTATTATTGATAAGGAATAGTAATGCAGTGGGGAAAGCTAAGTTCGTGGTACTGCGAAAAGTGTGGTAACCTTTTAGATGATAATGATGAGTGTGGAGAGTGTTTGAGTATTGATCCAGTAAATAAACCAATACATTACAACCAATCAAAGTTGGAGTGTATTGAAGCCATTGAAGCTATGACAGAAAATATGTCAGGTGCTATTGCCCCTCACGCTGCTAACGTTCTTAAGTATATGTGGAGGTGTGAACAAAAGAACGGTCTAGAAGATATAGACAAAGCTATCTGGTACTTAAACCGTCTTCGTAAGAGGTGGGTTGAAAAACATAAATGAGTAAAGATAATAAAAAAACCCTTGAACAAGAAGCTCAAGAGTTCATAAAAGAAGAGATTCCTACTGGTGATATACCAAGTAGGGATTACTTTGCAGGTGCTGCACTGTCTGGTTTGCTAGGATCTGGAAAGTATCTACGATCAGAAGAGATTGTAAACCAAGCATACAAGTACTCAAAACTTATGCTTGAATATAAAAAGAGTAGAGATAAATCTTCTTAAACTAAAACCCTCAGTTAAGTCTGGGGGTTTTTTTTATTCTATCCCTAACCTTTTACCTGTTCCTCTAATATCTTTCTCAAATCTTTTTACCATGTCTTCAAGAATGTAAAGTTGATTTACATCTAGCTCAAACAAATTCTTTTCAGAAACGTCAAAATATTCCAAAGCTTTTCTCAAACTTTCTTTTGAGCTTGCACCTTTTATAGAGAAGATAAGACTTGTTTTCTTTTCGTTAGGATCTAAAGATTGTTTAATTGCTTTTTTAGTATTTGTATTAGCTACCCTCAAGATAGCTTTAACAGAGTTTTGTTTGTCTGTTAGAGACATACTATCCCAATCATTATTATAAAGAACAACATCAGCTAACATTTCTATCTGAGGTCTTACATATTTATTGTAATGATTGATAGCTTCAGGAGATTTGTTTCTTATTCCTGTACTCCAGTTAGGTCTACCAATATCGTTAAAAAGTTTTTCAATTGTTGAGGAAGGTTGAACTTCTCGATACCCTACAATTTTTCCTATAGGTACAGGCAAAGGCTCGTCTGACAAAGCCTTTTCTTTTTTGTCTTTGCCACCTTTACCTAATAACTCTCTTGCTTCCTCAGCATCTGCAACACTAAGCACCCAATCAAATATTTCATCAGTGTATCTCAAGGAATCATTAACAAATTTAACCCCTTGTTTTTTATCTACTACCTCGTAGTCCTCACCTCTAAGCATAGCAAGTGTTTGATTAACTGGTTCAAGCCTCCTCGTAAGACCAGATGCGTACTGTGAAAAAATTTCACCTGCAAATTGTCCTGATAGACTAAGTACTTCTTGATCTTGAGCTTCTGCAGCTAACTGAAAACCTTTCATCACTGCACCATATGCGTCACCAAAATCTCTTGTTAAAGCACGAGTACCAAAGTTGTCACCAAAAGCTTTGAGTAAATCAGTGGGTACTGCACCATCTCTGTACTGGTGTGCAACCATCCTACCTACCAACATTGGTACGTTCCTTGGGTACTCATAAAGATAACTTACTACTGCACCAGAGTCATCTCTATCTTCGTACCAAGCAAGACCCTCTTCTAAATTCTCATATTGTTTGAAAGCTCCGATAGTAAGAGCACCCCAACCAACAGCAGCTTTAGTAAACAAATCCATAGTGTCTCTACTTTGTGCCTCTTTTCCACCTGCTCTTAACGTGTACTTATTCATAAGACTAATACCAGAATGATCAAACATAAAAGCCATACTGTTATTCCAAAACTGCCCAAAGGGTGCAAGCACCCCAACCCCAGGGTAGTTTCTAATATTCTCTATAAAGTTTGCAGTTTGTTGTAGAAAGCCATCATTACCACCGTACTTCTTTGAGAAGGTATTACGCAAAGCATCTTGAACTGCTCTAGCTTCTATCTCTGCAAACTCTTTGAACATGTCTGTTCCAGGCTTTGATAGATACTTTACTAGCTCATCATCCTGCAAGAACTCATTAAAAGTTTTTCCGTATTTTATTCTTATTTGTTTATCTATGGCATACGCAAACTCTTGAGTCTTTGTGATAAAGTCTTGAGCTTTAACAGCGTATAAAGTTTCAAATAATTCATTAGCTTTTTGAGGAAATTTTTTATCTTTAATGTTGGCAGGGTTCATTTCAAATTCGTCAAGAATACCTTTGACTTCAACACCACCATTAAGATACCTGAATATTTCTTTTTGTGCTTCTGGTCTTACAGCCATGTAATCTAAGATTTGATCCTTTGTTCCAAAGGGGTCAACCATGTTTCTGACCTTCTGCCTTTGAAGATCCATCATAGACACAGCTAATTTTTTATACTTAGCAGCGTTCTCTATATCACCTCCAACAGTTTTAATTAGAGCATTGCCACTATACAAACCTGCTCTTAACATATCTGAAATACTTTGATTTATAGTAGCAGCTTTCCAACCATATATGTTTAATGCTGTTGTTCCAGGGTGTGTAATAATAGATCTTATAAGATAACTTTGAAAATCTACTGCTCCTGTTTTTATTTTTTCGTAAGTAGTTTTATTGACAGGATCTATTACAGCCTGTGCCACTTGCTCCGGTGTTGGTTCATCTAGACCAAGCTTGTTCATTAGCTGTTGACCCTGAGATTTAATCTGAAGTATCTGACCTGCTTTAGAAGTTGCAGCAGCATCTAACTTTATAAACTCTTCAAAGTTAAAATCTTTTAGTTGGTCTGATGATTTCTTTAAAGCATCGTAAGCATCAAGAACAATGTCCTTGTTTTCTTTTGATAGATCCTCAAAAGCCTCTCCTAAGAAATGTGTAAATCTCATATCAGGTGGTTTTTTGTAACCTGCTTTTGCTAGTATCTGAACAAGACCTTGAAACCCTGCATCGTCTGCTCTTTCTAGTTGAACGTCCTTCTTACCATTAAAGAACATAACAGCAAACTCAGTATCATAATCAATAGAAGCTTTAGGATCTTCAGAAACTTTAGCTAACTCTTTACCGTCTGCAACTTTCTGCGCCCACTTACTAGTGTTTTCTTTAAGTTGAAGTAAAGCTTTAGTTACGTCTGCACTAGCAAGTATTTTTTTTCTGTCTTTCTTACTTAACTTGTTTAAGCTATCATCTAAACTTTTTTGAATTTGAGAAGACCTGTCTAACTCAATAGAAGCAAGAGGTATATTCTTATTTAATTTTTTACTGTATATAAAACCTGCTTGTGCAAGACCACCACCAACAAGACCAGTTGTTACAGCCGATAACCCTGTCTGAAAAAAATCTAGTTCATCTTTAAATCCTGAAGCTACTTCAGATTTTTGCTGAGTATAATCAACAATACCTGCAGCACCAATATCAAACTTAAGGCTACCAAGCACAGCTTTTCTGTCTGCTTTATCTAGTATTACTTTTCTTTTTGATTTCTTTAGAGCTTCTTGAAAAGCTTTCTGTGTTGCTTCCCTTTGAATCCTTTGAACAACAGGTTTCTTTAATCCTTGTTTAGCAGCGTTACTAGCTGCTAATCTACCTGCTCTAAAAGCTAAGTCTTTTGCTCCTATTAAAGCTAATTTTTTTGAACCTTGTACTGCTACTCTAGCAGTTCCTGCAGCAGCCAACTTACCTGCACCAAGAGACACTAAATTTAGTGGGTCAACTACAAGTGCTCTTGCGTAGTCACCTACAGCATCTAGCTTCTCTCCTACTGTTCTGTCCTTACTGAAAGCACCACCAAGACTGTCAAACAACTCGTAAGCTTGAGAAGCCTTTGCACGTCTAGCATCAAGTTCATCACCCTCTCCTGAGTTAAGATGTGTCAACTCAGTAACAGCAACAACAGATTGACCTGCGTTAAACTTTCTCATTTGATTTATGTAAGAGTCAATGATCTTTCTTTTATCGTACTCAGTTTCTTCCATACCGAATCGATCAGACATATAATCTTTAATGATGCCGTAGTTATCATCAATAGATAACGTTTCAATAAGAGAAAGACCCTCCTGCTTTTTTATTTCAGTTGGTCTTCCTGTGCCTCCACCTCCCTGGAAGTACTCATCTATTCTTTTTTTACGTTCTTGATAAGTACTCATTCTTCTTCTGTATCCCCAAAAAGTTCAGCCGTTCCATCTGGAAAGTAAGCTGTATCTAATAGAGCCGCCCTGTAAGTTGGTCTAGTATTAAACCAGTTTTGAGCAAGGTCTTTGTGTATTAACATTAGTTGATAATAATACTGATAAGGATCACTTCCAAATTCTCTCTCTACTGTTAATAGATTGTTTATCTGAATATCAATATCTGCTTCTATATCTGCATTTGCAGCATCTTCTTTCTGATTTTTTAGTCGCTCTTTTTCATTTATTAACCACTTATCATAGGATCTATAAAGCTCATCCCTTGCATCCTCTAACAAGTCACGATCAAACCCTGCATCATCCGACAGGACTCCAAGATCTACTTTAGTTGTTGAGTCTTTCTTTCTTCCTCTTATAGGTGAAGCAGACATACTAGCAAAAACATCAGCACCAGTTACGTCACCAAAGATACTTTCACCGTAGGCATCATACATAATATCTTGTGATGATTTCTCACCAAACATTTTTTGTAGTAAGTTCTGCTCAACCTGCTCTGGTCTTTCACCCATATCTCCTTTTTCAAAGTAAGGAGTAGCTTTCTTAATTAACTCTGACGGAGTTAGATCACCCCCTTGAAAGTCTGAAGCAACCTCAACAGCTTGTTTAAGAATATTGCTTGAAAGCCTACCCTCTTCTTCTGCTGCTTGTGCAGCTTTAGCAAGCCTAAGAACTTCTCTTGGATTGTCGGTAAGCAAAGCATTAATAGATCTGTTATCTAAATCTTTAGATTGTAAATAATCTACAGACCTGTCAAGCAAGTCACGAAACTTATTTACTTCTTGTCTACGTTCAATGCCACGTTGAGTAAGATACTCTTTTATATTATCTTTTTTCTCTTTTGTGTATTGTCTGTTTTCTTTCATGTCCTCAGCTAGACCGCCAAGGAAAGCACCTGCAGTAACCCTACCAAAAAAACCCATCTTACTACCTCGCCATCAAACCTTTAGGTTTATCTTCAACAACAACATCATCATCTATCATGTCAGACTCTTCGTCAGGTTCTGCTTCTGATGTTGCTGTTTCACTTATCTCTTTTAAAAGTTCAAAACCTTTATCACGTTCTTCTTCAGGAGTTTTGTCAACAGCCCTTACTAGCATAGCAGCTTTTTCTGTTGCTGATAATTCTTCTTTAGCAAAAGTTTCTTTGTATTCTACACCTGCAGCGTCAGCCATTTTCATTACTGCCTTACGGACTATACGTTCAACTAACAAACTTTTGTCAATATCGTGAACACCTTTTCCTACTGCACCTGTCATCATTGAATCAGTGAGAACCTTTACTGGTATACCCATATCAAGAGCGTAGAAGATATTATCTATTACCTCTGGATCAGAGATCCTATCAAGGTGATATCTCACTACCTCGTTAGGTTCTGTTATTTCTGGGGGTCTTTCCCAAGGATAGTTCTTGGGTTCATCTGTTAGGGATTGCCCTGGAATAGGTCTGTTGAATACTTCAGACATTATGCGTCACCTCTATAAAATTTAGTAATACTTTCTACTGTAGCATTTCCATCTTCACCTGCCCACTTAGGGTTTCCTTCTAGTGCTTTACTTCCCTCTTTATATACTACAAAATCTTTGTCTTTATCTCTTGCTGAAGGTGCAGCAATCAACAGACCTAAAGGAACTGATCCGTTATACTCTGCGTAATTCCATCGATCTAAATATTTTTCTAGAGCGTTTAACTGATCCACTGGATTATTAGAATTGTTTAATTTCTTGAGATCAATTCCTGCTTCTTTAGCAGGTGTAGCTAATATTTGAAACATGTTCTTTGCTGCAGGGTTGGTCATAAGACTACTTTCTTTAGCACCAACCATAAGTATTTCACGTTCAGATATACCATA
>Ga0209337_1000613_pt1 | contig 28839 bp, 41 predicted proteins | sample LinPmetageLP53_FD_184044 | JGI IMG/M metagenome (GOLD analysis project Ga0209337, IMG submission 184044) | Marine viral communities from the Pacific Ocean - LP-53 (SPAdes) (version 2) | ecosystem: Environmental > Aquatic > Marine > Oceanic | place: Pacific Ocean | collected 2010-02-08 | reverse complement strand
ACATACATGTACTATATATATACATATCAACCATAACTTTAAGTGATGTACTGTAACTCCTTCATAACCAATGACATACCATCAATTACATAGAGTAAGCCTTTAATGTATCCTACCTAAGTGATTGAATATCAATGAGATACCAAGAAAAGCTGAATATATACGCGAAAAAAGATGAAATACAACGGGGACGGGGTTAAAAAATGTTAATTTCGTTTTAGGAATCTAGCGCCCTCAGATATATATAATCCCCATTCTAAATATTTCTCACATTTTTTTTTACGATCATTTCATTTTAGCATTTTGCGATCATTTTTACCAAGTGCGCGCGCTACATTTATTTAAACCTTTGCTCTAACTAATCTTTGTAAGTTATTGACTACGTGAGACTTAACCCTTATATACTAAACCTTTATAAAGGGACTTGACTTTTCAAAAAAAAAGTGGTACCTTAGCAGAGTATTTAGCGTCTCACGTACAAAACGGCTAGCGAGTGTATAGGCACTCCGATCTTGTTTTTTTTGTATGCTTAAAGAGAGTCTTATGACGCTGACCTCTTGAATGAAGTGATATACGCCAGTACTATACATAAGACTGAGATACTCTTATCTTCCTCTATCCACTTAATATTAATAAAGGCCTTTTAGTTATCTTTGCTTAATGCCTAGAGTAAAGAAAAAAAAGTTAACACGCAGGGATACTAAGAATACGTATACTCCATCTGAGAACATGTCTATGGAGGATATACAGAGGATCTTAGATGCACAAGGTGGGTTTCCTTTAGAAGCAGCGGAGGTTTATTCGGATAGTGGTCCAAGGAAGATGAACCAGCAGGAGTTAATAAAGGCTTTAGGTGGGTATGGTTTAGAAACAGCGAGGTGGTTACCTTTTGTAGATAAAGCTTTAGAAGCGGGTGACATTGCTTCTGCAGTTAAAACAGGTAAAGACTTAAGTGGGAATAAAGCTACCCCAGAAGAATTAGCTGCAATATCAGCAGTAACGGCACTTATACCTAATTTTATAAAAAAACCAACAGAAGCTCTATTCAAAGCTTTTAAAAGTCCTTTTGTAAAAAAGCAAGTAAAAGAAGGGTTAGAACTTCTTTCTAAGAATAATAATATTAGCAATAAAAACTTAAAAAGTTTATATAGAGTAGTTGATGCACCTGATATTGAGACTGCTAAGAAGTATGCAACGCATATAAAATTAGATGATGCTGAAGGTGCGATAGCAGGTCAGATGAGAGGAAGGCGAACAGATATACAAGAGCATGTTCAAAAAACTACTGGTTTTGATCACTTAAACACTACTACAGATCAAAGCTGGATATTAGGTAAAAGAAGTAAAGCGAAAGGAGATAACCTTGTTGATAGATATGGAGGTAAAAATCCTTATGTAGTTAAATTAAAATATAACCCAGATCAACAAAAATATGTTGATATACTACCACCTGATATTACATCAGAACAGTTTAAATATCTTAACACACTACCTAATATTACAGATGATGCTTTAGCAAAGATTAAACCAGGAACATCAACTAACCTAGGAAAATATATAATTGGAGGACAAAAAAGAAATATAACAGGATTATTAGGACCAAAAGGATCAAAAGTTGCAGAAATAGAAGAAATTCTACCTATTTCAGAATATATAGAACGTCACAATAAAAATCCTAACTTTAAATGGGATAAAGGCGGTAAAACACCGAAAATAAAACGATATCAAGACGGTGGTGATGTAGATGACTTACTTAAGATGTTAAAGGAATATAAAGGTGCGCCTGAGGATAAAGAGGTGTTATCTAGCTTAGTGTCTGAGAGTACTCAACCATCAGGATATACTCAACCAGTCCTACCTGTAGATAATAAAATAGACTTAATAGACAAGCCTGCACAGATAACGCAAGCCTCAGACGAAGTAGAGAAAGCAAACTGGAGCACTATATTAGCTAATCCTTTGCAAGCGTGGGAGTATATTGGTAAGAAGGGGTTTACAAGACCTACTAAAGCGGAGTTAGATGCTCAAGGGAGCAATATATACGATTCTGTTATGTCTATATTCAACCCTGCGTCTTATGTAGAGGCCTTTAAACATATGGATTCTAGTCTTGACTCAGCGGATCAAGCTTTACTACAAGGGTTTGAGGACGGTAGTCTATCCCCTAAAGATATATCTAACGTAGTAGGGAATCTATCTGATGCTGGGATGCAAGCTCTATTCCTTTCTATGGCCCCTATGGGGGGAAGGACTTGGGCTGGCGCTATTAAAGAGCTTAGAAGGCCTGTACTAGGTGCTCGTATACCTCAAGAGTTTACAGGTTCTAGGTTATTAGGATCTACTGCTGAGACGGCTACGACTGAATCTAGTGCTTTACAACAACTAGCTGGTAATACACAAAAGGCTTTACCATCTAGTAATACACCTCTTTCAAACCCTCAAACGAATCAACCTATAGTATTTTACCACGGTACCAGTAGAAGTGCAGGAGATAAAATTCTAGCAGAAGGATTTACAGGTCAGACGTCTTTAATGAACAGGCGAGATTATGCTCAAAATTATGCTACATCAGGTCCTAGAACCTCTGGGGATAAAACAGGGACTATAATTGAATCTCATGTAACTCTAAATAATCCTATGAACTATCAACAGAACACAGCTTTGAGAGAACAGATTATTGGGGAGATAGTAGGTAAGAGTCCTGAACAATTAGCCTCTCCAGGATATGGTATGACTATAGCAGAGTGGCAGAAATATAATGCTCAAATAAACAGAGAGTTTATAAAGAGGGCTAAAGAATTAGGGTATGACGGTGTATATGATGTGAATCAACCTGAAATAATTGTTTTCGATCCTAGTAGTATTAAAGTAGTTGGATCCTCTTCAAGAGGAGGTGACCCTCTACAACAACTAGCTTCTGGTAGTGATAATATATTACTATCTGACAAATCCGTCCCTTCATTATATGAAACTAGAAGAGCAGGTTTATTTGGTTCTGGCCTTACATCTCAAAAACCAGCAATTCTATCACTTCAAGAAAAATTAGTGGATGCTGGTTTATATAATAGTATTGACGAAGCTAAAGTTGCTATGGATGAAATTAGAAACCCATCCATGAATACTATTCTCCCTACTTCAGGTAAAACAATAGGTCAGATAATGAAAGAGACACAATCTAGCCTTTTGGATTACTATACCAACCCTTTAGCAAAAGCTAGATTAACAGAGATTTACGGTGAGGCTAGAGGTTCTAGTAAGGTTATACCATCAAGTCTACCAGGTTTATCTAAATATCATGCAGATCCAGCTGACTTATTAAAATATAAAGAAAGCTATGGGTTGAGTGGCGTTGAAATACTTGACGAACTGTATAATAAGACTGGTATGCTCCCTAGATATTATGCGTCTACTGATAAAATTAAAGTAACACCTAGTTTTGGAGATATTAGTAAAGGGATAGATGTAGGTATATATGATGAACCTTTTGAAAAATTCCTTTCTAGAAGGTTTAAAGAGAAGGCAAGTACAAATCCAGACAAAGCAGGAGCTATGCTAGATTTACTAAATGCAGAATATATAGAGAAAAACGCAGCCCAAGCAGCCGCTGGAGCAGCCCCAGACCCTATAACTGGAGTTAAAAAACTTGGAATAGCTACGGGAGGTTTAAATATGATAGGCGCTTTAGAAACTTTCGGTTTAAGCCAACTAGCTGAAATGATTTCTAAAAGAACTAACATCCCTATATCATACGCTGAAAATTACTTATCAGATGTTATATACCATGAATTGAATCATATACATTTTGGAAGTGATGAATTACCGATAGAAATCATAGATGGTTGGACCCCCTATTTAACTCAAGACGCTACAAATCTTATGTATAAAGGTGGTAATCAGTTAGAAATGACGGGTAAAAATGTTTTTGGTAGACCAGACCCTAAAGGGATTCTTCAATATAAATCTCAACCTGTAGAGATTCAAGCTAGAATGGGTCAGACTAGAAGGCATCTAGAAGTATCTCTAGGGTATACAAAAAATGAAATAGAAAATATAGCGTTAGCCGCTAGAGAAGAAAGTGGAAATGCGATATTAGGTGGAGGGGGAGGGATGTCGTTTTTTGGCGCAGATGATGGTGCGGGTGGAAAATACATTCATTATTCTTTAACTAGAATTGAAAATAAATTAAAAGAATTAGGTGTTGTAAACGAAAATAGAAGTCTTCAAAAAGTTTTAGACGATTTAACAGAAGCTGCACAAAGAACAGATGATTTGTGGTATAAAAAGGTTATTGGAGGTCGGAACGAGGAGGCAAAAGCTCAGTCCTTAATGGGGTTATTATGGAGGGTCCCAGTGTATATTGGTGCAGCTGGCGCATCCACCTCAATGATGCAGGAGGATGACATAAGTAAATTGCCAATATTAGGTTATAAAAAAGGGGGGTTATTAAATAAACTTGTAAAAAAATATCAAGACGGTGGGGGTATTTTTAAAAAACTAAGAGAAAGAAGAGCTAACCGTAGAATAGAGAAAACACCTGTTAGAGATGCTAGTAGCCAGGAGGTATTAGAAATGCTTGCTAGTTACGGGGCTGACAGCCCTATGATGAGGGGTGAATACAACCCTAGAGAGAAAGAGATCGTTATGTATAAGGATGATCCAGATACGCTTAAGCACGAGCAAGTTCATGCAGCACAATATGGTCCTTTACAGCGCTTAGCTAAAAGAATGAATGATGAACGGAGCGCTCCAATACAAGACCCAACAAAAAGAAAAGTATATAGAAAGCTTTCTGAAAACATATCCCCTGAAGCGTATGCAGCTTTTAATAGAGCTGGGAAATTGATATTAGATAAAGGGGAAGAGTTTGAGGCGGTATTAAACACAGGGGTGAATGCAGCAAAAGAAAAAGGTGTTAACTTTAACGTTTCTTTTGAGGAGATACTTTCTCAATTAAAAAACGTACCTTCCCCTACTAATAACATGAGAGGGTTAATGAAGTTTATGAGTAATAATTTTACTAAAAAACAAAGGGATTTAATACTTAAGTCTATACGATGAATATAAATAGAAGAACTATTCCAGGTATGAGGGTGAGGAAGTTCCATAACGGAGGGAAAGGTCCTGGACATCCTCATGGAGATCTTAACACAGCTAAATTAGACAGCATATTATCCTCTAGTGTAGATTCTCCTGTTTTTGAATTCTCTGAATTTAGGGATTTAGTAGGTACTCATGAAGGTGGTATTGGGGCTTATTCCGCTAGTCAAATAGGAGGGGGTCCAGGAAAAGGGAGATATCAATTTGACGAAGAATCAGCTAGAACAGCTTATAATAGATTAAAAACTATAGCTACCGATAGAGGCTACAGTATTCCTGAACTAACTAACGAGGATTTTAAGAACATGGATAAGGTTTCTCCAGAGATACAAGATCTTCTGTTTACGGCTAATATTGCAAAATCTCCAAGTACTTCTATAGCTACTATATTGACTGATAAGTCTCAGTGGGATAATCAATGGCTTGACGGTCATTGGAGGGGGAAGGATGAGGATAGAGAGACGAGACGAGCGTCCTTTAAGCACACTCAAGAAAATATGCCAGACCCTGAACCTAAAGATAAACCTTCGAATTCGTTTTTCCTACCTATGTTTCCAGATGAAAACACCATGCAATTTATCCATAAAGACTTTTAACTAAATGAATAACAAAACTAACAACCCTAACGAAGAGTTCGACCAACCTTCTTTTCTCGATCAATGTAAACTAAAAGAAAAAGACGATAAAATAAAGTCTGGAGAAATAAAATGCAATATAGACTCTCCGCATGAGTGCGAAGGTTGTGGCGCATAATACCTTATATTTGTATAAAATAAATAGCTATGAGAATTAATAAGTTTAATATGGGTGGTCGAACACCGAGATACAATATGGGTGGAGGTATGCCACCTCAACCAGGCCAGATGCAAGGTCAACCAGGTCAAATGCAAGGTGGACCACAGGGTGGCGGCGCACCACAAGATGTAAATGCATTGTTAGAGATGTTATCTCAAATCCCGCCTGAAGTAACCGTAGGTGAGGTTATGGAAAAATTATTAAAACGAGGTGGAGAGACTCCTGGGGTAAATATCCCACCGTCTCCTTCTATGCCAATGCAATAATAGATGGCTACTTTAAACGTAACTATAACGGAGGAAATGACCCTCAATGGTAAGGATCAAGGGAATACTAACACCCTTTCTATACCTAGTGTAACCGCTGTAATCAATAGAATTATGACTATTGACAATACAGAAGAGGATATACTTAACTTTCAAGATGATCGTGAGGCTGCTGGAGCTATAGAAGATACGACACTACAATACCTTCGTATCACCCATATAAGTTCGGCTAATACTGTTAACCTTAGGGTTCAATCTACAGATGACGCTAAAGAATATATCGTACAGCTAGCTGCAGGGGAATCCTTTATGTTATTTAACGATAATGCTATGGATGTAAATACTGGTGGAGACATTGACTCTGGAGCTTCTTTATCTCAGTTAGATACTATAAAGGCTTTATGCTCTAGCGGTGATGGGGCGGAACTAGAATTGTTTGCTGTAGCAACATAATATGAGACCCTTAAAGAGATTTGAGCATGGTGGTATGCACTGGGATATTCCAGAAAAGCAAACTAGAAGAGAAAAACATGCAGAAAATACCGAGAATAGGAATGTAAGACGTTGGCAACGGCGCTACAGAAATTATGTTAAAAGAAATCCTGAAAAGAAAGGCGATTATGCTGCAGAGTTGTACGCTACAAAGCCTTGGTTAAACAAAGATAAAAGACAAAACTTTATGGAAGCTCTTCGGGCTAAAATGAAAAATATAGGATTATGTCGTGATAAAGTTACAGGGGGTGTAGATGCAGCTTGCAAAAACCCTACATGGTCTGGATAATTGAATAAATTCTATTTCAATCCAAGAAGAAAAAGAAGAGACGCGGCTAAAGAAGCTGAGAAAACTAGACTTAATAAAATAAAAAATGAAGCTAGAAGTAATAAGGTTCAACAAAGGAAAGGATTCAACTAACGGAATATTATTTGACATAACTAATGAAAGAAGATTTTTATGCTATACTCTCGAAGATGAGAGCCGCACCGAAAAAGTGCGTGGAGAAACTTGTATACCTGAAGGAGAGTATTGTCTCGGCTTTAGAACTGAAGGTGGTTTCGATGCCAAATACGCTCATAGGTTTGCTGACATGCATATGGGGATGCTTGAAGTGTGTGATGTCCCAAATTTTAAATATATTCTTATTCATTGTGGTAATACTGACGAGGACACTGCGGGATGTTTACTGTTGGGCGATACGCAAGAAAACAACAATATCAAAGAAAATGGATTTATCGGGAGAAGTACCCACGCGTACTACAGGGTCTACCAAGAAATCGCGGAAGCGCTCCAAGAAGAAGAAGTAACTATAGTGTATAGAGACTTCTCTACAGCGTTAGTCGTAGATCCATTATCTTTGTAACATGTTAGGATTAGTAAACACAGTATCGTCAAGCTCTACACCAGAGTCTAAGTATAGTTTAAACTTTGATGGTTCGGATGATTATTTAGATACAGGAGCTACTTTTAATAGTGTCTTCCAAGGCAACTTTAGTATTTCAGTGTGGATAAACTTTGCTGATAAAGACCCTTCTGGAAACGAATACGTTTTTGGGTCAGAGATAGGAACTGAAGATGCTATCTGGTTTAGCCAAACCTCCTCTCAAACTTATGTTTTTCACTTCAAATCTAATAATGATGCAGCAGATTCTAATGCTTGGGCTACTGGATATAACGACGGAGATGATGGTGAGACGGGGTGGCAACATTTTGTTTTTGTTGTAAAAAACAGAGGAAGTAGCAAGCCTTCTCAAATCCTTTGCTACCAAAACGCAGTATTGAAAACTGCCGTTACAAGTGGCCTTACAGGAACCAACCATGCTGCTTTTACCTCTACTAATCTTTTTTTAGGGGCAAGAAATAATGACGGAACAGCCGAGCTTTTTTCAGATTCTAAAATAAGTGATTTTGCCATATGGAACGCTTTATTAGATGGAGACGCTGTAACAGCTATATACAACAGCGGTAGACCGACTAACTTAACTTTTGACGATGGAGGTAATTACGATAACTCTTCTGCGTTACAAGCATATTATAGGATGGGGAATGGAGCGTTTGACGATAAAGCAAACGGAGTTATTCACGATCAGCATGCATCTGGGTATGGGGGTGAGCTTGTTAATGATGGAGGTTTTCCAACAGGTACTACTGCTTGGAGTTTAGATGAAGGGTGGAGTTTAGGAGATGGTGTAGCGAATGGTAACATTTCAGGAAGTTTAGTGTTTTTGTATCAAGCTGTTGGTATTACTTTAAATAAAACTTATAAAGCTAATATAGAAGTAAAAACACTAACAAGTGGTTCTGTAAATTTTTATTATTTTAATGGTAGCAGTTTTATTAATGTAGCTTCAGATCTAACATTAGGACCTCATACATTTTATTTTACTGCTACTGGAGGTACAAATGGATCTATTTATATTGGTACAGGTTCTTTTGCAGGTTCAGTAACAGACATATCAGTAAAGCAACTAAACGGTTTCCCAGGTATAACATCTGGTGGACCAACATTTAGCGGTGACACCCCTTAATAAAACAATCATGGATGCTACATACGTAATACTAAATACAACAGAGGTAAAGGATGAAGATGGTGAAGCCCTTATAGACTTTGGTCAGCTAGCTAATCGTAATGCCGATATGTTACGCTACAGCAAGGACGGGAGTAAAGCCTTAGTTAAATACAAAGGGGGAGCTCAACCATCGTTTTTAAATGGGAAGACAACGTATACACACGCAGAGATAATGGTTGTATTGAGAGATACCGACGGTGATTGGTATACTGAAGATGTGACATATCGGACCTTGCCCGCTTAACCCTCAAATTCTCGGTATACTCTTTGTACGAGTAATCTAGCTTTTTGAGTTAAAGCATATCTTACTCTATAGTTATATTTTGTTTCTTCTCGAAAGAGATGATCCTCAAAAGTACTTGAAGGGGTAAGTTTATCGAAATGTTTATATAAATATCCTTTATTTACCAACGGATATATAAACCTATTTTGAGTGTTATTTCTATTCATAACTAAGTTTTCTGAAGCATATTTAATCGTAAAGAACTGAAGGTCATACCCCCACAATAAAAACTCTACGTGAGAGAAATTTATATCATATTCTTTATTAACAAAATGCTTTACAATTTTTAGTTTCTTCAAATAATTCCTACGGATATATTTCTTATCTTGCGGGGAGAACTCTCTAAACAGCCTTTTTTTAGATACTTTACTTTTAGGCATATAACATATATATAATCATGCAAGATATAACTTTTTTAATGGAGATACAAAAATTAGCTATAGAAATGGACGAACTTGTTGACAAGTATGATATGCGAGACAGGTTTGTATCTATATTAGTATCTGGATTTATGGATGAAGATGAGTTTGGAGAGATGAAGATGAATGCTATATATAGTTATCACTTAACTAATTTTATTGAATTAGAAGAGATATTAGATTTTATAAACGGCACATTTGAATTAGAAATTGAAGACGAAGAGCTCGATACTTTTGAAGACTTTAACAATGATGTTGATGATCTTTTAGAGGATATGGGTATAGAAACTGAATAAAATGGAAGGACTTATTAGAAAAATTGTGGTCGGAAGAGACCCTAAAGACGGCATGGCTTATTATATCGGAATGAGAGCTGGAGGAGGTAAGGTGAGTACAATAATACAAGATGACCGACACTTATCTAAATATGGGATGAATAGATATCTTGTGTATATGCAAGACGAAGAGGGAGCACAGACGTTATGGAAAGCTATAGATGGTATGCCGTGTATGTTAGAATTTGACTGTAACTTTTAATACATGAAAACCTTTAATTTATTTGTCGTTAAGTTAGAAAATAGACTTAAAGATACAATTACTTCAGAGAGTGGGTTTGAGTTATACGTCGATGCTAAATTTAACGACTTTAATAACAGGACAACAGAAGGACCTGTTGTATGCACCCCATTTAAGTACGATACAGGGGTAGAAGAAGGGGATACACTCTACTTTCATCACTTAGTAGTTTTAGGTGGGGATAATAACGGTCAGATATTTACTCAAGAAGATAATACTTATATAGTAAACTACGACCCTGATCACGCAATTTCTAATCAAGCTATAGCGTATAAAAGCCAGAAGGATGGGAAGATACGGTGTCTAACAGGATGGTGTTTATTGAAATCAGTAGAGCAAGAAGAGTTAAGCCTTCAATCAGATCTTATAGAGATAGTAGATTTAACAGAGAAGTTGCCCACCAAAGGGGAAGTAGCTTACACATGTAAAGAAGCTGATGATATAGGAGTTCTCCCAGGAGATGTAGTGGGATTTAAACAAAACAGAGACTATCGTATAACTATAGACGGGGTGGAGTATTACCGCACCCGCGCAGAAGATTTAATGTATGTCGAAATCTAAATTCACTACCGTAAGCGCTTCAAAAAGACTTATGCATAGCATGGAAGTTGCTATAGATAATATGATTGAAGAAGTTAAAAAACCTGTAGATCCTGAAATAAACGGATCCGCCCGAAAAGCTGAACTTCAATCTATAAAGCAAACCGCTACAGATTGCAAAGAACTTATTATAGAAAGACAGAGGTTAGCCCAGATGGTAAAAGACCTTGAGGTAAGCGGGAATATAAAAGACATAAAGGACTATTCTGGCGGATTCGCTGAAAGATTCTCGAAATAATGGATAGAGACACGTTAGAAAATTTAATAAATTGTAATATGTCTCAACGTGACCTTGCTACTTATTTAAACTCTTCTCAAACAAATATAAGGTATTGGCTTAAAAAATACAACCTTTCTACTAATCGTAGAAAACATAATAAAGGGGCTGGAGCTGTTTTACCTGACAGGAAAATTTGCCCTTCTTGTAAATTAGATAAACCTAATTCAGAGTTTTATAAAAGACAAACAGGAGGTATTCATATTAGTTCTTTGTGTAAAATTTGCAATAATTCATATAAGTTAAAAAAACAAAGAGATTTTAAACAAAAAGCTGTAGATTATAAAGGGGGGGAGTGTCAGTGTTGTGGATATAACAAATGTAACAACGCTTTAGACTTTCATCACATTGATCCTAAAACTAAAAAATTTGGTATTGCTAAACAAAGAAGGGCTAATCTAACAGATGAAATAAAAGAAGAGTTAGATAAATGCGTTTTAGTTTGCTCTAATTGCCACAGAGAGATACACGCTGGAGTAATCAAATTGTAACGTAACTTTACAAGTATTATGAAAGCTATAAAAAGAGATTATAAAAAAGAGTACGCTAAGTACGGATCAAAGCTTAAAGCTAAGAAGTATCGTGCAGAGCTTAATCAAATTAATAGAAAGAGCCAAAGAGAAGGGAAGACAAAAAAAGGAGATGGTAAAGACGCCTCGCATGTAGGATCAAAAATAAAGGTGTGGCTAGAACAAGCTATAAATAGAGCTAAAAATAGACCTAAAAAAAGGAATAGCGTATAAGCTATTAAATTAATTTATATATAATGAAATATCTTCTTATTCTCATGGCTGCTATATTATTAGCGTCATGTTCTGTGCAAAATAAACACAGACGAGCTCAAGCACGTAAGTACAACCAATGTTGGTGTATAGATCCGTGGGGAGGTGCAGGGGAATGGTGCTGTGATGGCCCAGCCCCAAAATATATGTCCCCATATAAGCACGGGTGGGGTTATGTTAAAGCAAAATTTTAATAAAATGGCAGAATATAAATGTGAATGCAAAGGTGAGATTGTAAACAAATCAGGGGTTACAATAAGGCATATCGAGGGTAAAGGTGTAATACACGACATCAAATGTGAAGGTTGCGATAAGTATATGGAGTTAGCCAACCCTAAATCAGGCGCCCCAGGCTTCAGATCTAACAGATATGGTCAGACGTTTTAATGAGCGCTTTATTAGATGTGAAGGACTATGAAGAACCCGCTATCAAGATTTGTCCCAACGGTACGGAAGGTGAGATTATCGAGCTCGGCAATTTACTCATTTGTCTTCCAAAAAGGCCGTCTAAGAAAGAAATTTTCGGATATAAAAAATCAAACGCTTTGCAGGTGTGGGAAAAGCTACCTTTGCCGCAGGAATTGTCTCGTATTGGTTCTATGGATGAGTGGGAGGAAATGCCAAGAGAATTCAGAGCAAGGTTTCGTCCATATATCGAAGAAGAGTTTAGGCGTAGGCGTGAGGGTTTTTGGTTTTATAACAACGGTGAACCTATATATATTACGGGGCGGCATTACATGATGCTCCAGTGGACTAAGTTAGATATTGGATACCCTTACTTTTTAAATTTTCAACGTGAGATATTTTTACACATGGCTGCTTGCGAGGCTGATCCTCGTTGTATTGGTCAGCTTTATACTAAGTGCCGTCGTTCTGGTTATACCAATATATGCTCTGCTGTACTTGTGGATGAAGCTACGCAAGTTAAAGATAAGCTTATGGGGATACAGTCGAAAACAGGAAAGGACGCCCAGGAAAACATCTTCATGAAGAAGGTGGTTTATATGTTTAGAAACTATCCATTCTTCTTTAAACCTATACAAGACGGTACAACTAATCCACGTATGGAATTAGCTTTTAGAGAGCCGTCAAAAAGAATAACTAAAAGTAATAAAACTTCTCAAATGGGGGAAGCTCTTAATACGGTTATAAATTGGAAAAACACAACTAATAACGCATACGATGGTGAGAAACTTCACATATTGTATTTAGACGAAGCAGGAAAATGGGAAAGACCTACAGACATAAGAGAAGCTTGGAGGATTCAGAGGACTTGTTTGATCGTCGGAAGAAAAATCGTAGGGAAGGCTCTAGTCGGAAGCACGGTAAATCCAATGGACAAAGGCGGAAGCCAATACAAAGATCTTTGGGAAGATTCGGATCCTTTGACCAGGAACAAGAATGGGAGGACTAAAACAGGGTTGTATAGACTCTTTATCCCTGCGTACGCTTCTTTAGAAGGCTTCTTTGATAAACACGGTTATCCAGTTATAGATGATCCTGTGGAAACTATAGAGGGTATAGACGATGAATATATATATACAGGGGCTAAGACTTTTTTAAAAAACGAAAGAGATTCTTTAAAAAATGATGCTTCGGAGCTTAACGAAGTGGTGCGCCAATTCCCGTTTACTGAGGATGAAGCCTTCCGAGATAGTATATCTGGTAGCGTTTTTAATATTGGACAGATATATGAGCAGGTAGAGTATAACGATGAGCTCTTTCCAAACCCTGTGGTTGTTGGAAACTTTACATGGAAAGGCGGGGTGAAGGACACTGAGGTAGTTTTTAATCCAAACCCTCAAGGTAGGTTTAAAATCGCTTGGATGCCACCTGCAGAATTTCGAAACCAAAAAAGAACAGAAAGAGGTAAACGTATCCCCCCTCATTCAAATTACGGGGTAGGAGGGGTAGACTCATACGATCTTGACGCTACGGTAGACGGACGAGGTTCTAAAGGTGCATTACACTTATACAACAAGTTTCACATAGAGAACCCGTCTAATATGTTTGTTGTAGAATATGCTTCTAGGCCTCCTTTAGCAAAAATATTCTATGAAGACGTTTTAATGGCAGCGGTGTTCTATGGTTACCCAATCTTAATTGAGAACAATAAGTACGGTATAGCAAGATACTTTGAATCAAGAGGTTACGACGGATATCTAATGGATAGGCCTAAACATTTGCTTACCGCTAGCGCAATAAAGTCTAAAACAAAAGGCATCCCTTCCAACTCTCAGGATATTATCCAAGCTCACGCTCATGCTATAGAAGCCTTTATACATGACCATGTAGGGGTGAACAGAGAGACAGGGGAGATTGGAAAAATGTATTTTAACAAGACGTTAGAGGATTGGATAGGATATAAGATAGACGATAGAACTAAATATGACCTTACTATTAGCTCTGGATTAGCTCTATTAGGAGCCCAAAAAGCCAAAACAAAAAAGCCCTCTGATTTAACTGAAAAACGATTCTTTAGGAGATATCAAGTAATCGGATGATTTACTATATTTGCTAAATAGAAATACCATATCTTAAGGATGTACAATAATAACAATAAAAGTAAGCAAGGATTCCCTGATCCATTAGAGTCTACGGAAAAAAAGCAAGGTAAAGAGTATGGTATTCAGTATGCAAAAGCTATTGAGTCTCAATGGGGAAAGACTACTGATGAGTCCTCTTTAGTAGGTAAAAGGAATAGAGTCTTTGAAAAAGATAGAGATTATGCTATTGGGGTTCAAGATACAAGTATATATAAACAGTTATTAAACTCTCTCCAGCCGAATAAAGCTGACGGAGCTTTACTGAACATGGATTACACTCCAGTTCCTATCCTACCTAAATTTGTAAGGGTTGTAGTTAATAAAATTTTATCTGTAAATCCTTATCCTAATCTAGAAGCGGTAGACCCTTTATCTTCGTCTGAGAAAAACGAAAGAAAAAAGAAAGTGTTAATGCAAGTGGCTTCAAAAGGGAAGTTAACAGAATTAAAAGAAAAAACAGGGATTGTATTGGATATGGATCCAGATTCTATTCCAGATACTCCTGAAGAAGCCGAAATATTATTTGAAACAAATATCAAGAGCGACGGAGAGATTTCTGCACAGCTTGGGACAGAACTTACTTTAACTTGGAATAATTTCGTAGACAACACTTTTCGCAGATGTGTTAACGATTTAGCTACTTTAGGTATGTCTGTAGTAAAAAGGTCTAACGATCCAAGCGAGGGAATAAAAACATCTTATGTAGACCCCTGTATGTTTATACACAGCTATACAGAAGACCCGAATTTTGATGATCTTATATATGCTGGACATATAAAAAAGATTTCTATACAAGAATTAAAACGTATAGCAGGGGAAGAACTTACAGAAGCAGACTTTGAAAAGATAGCAGAAAAATCTAAAGGGAAGAATGGAAATGATTCTAGTAGGTATAATAAAAAAAGCTATAACGATTCTTTAGGGGTAACAGGGTTTGGATATGACGAGTATATGGTTGAGGTTTTAGATTTCGAATTTATTTCTGTGGATTGTATACATTTTGAAGAGAAAGAAAATCGACACGGGAACACAGGTTTTTATTTCAAAGGCTTTAAGGCTCAACCTAATAAGAATAGCGTATTTGAGCGCACCCCACATAAACTAGAAATTTCTACCGTTTATGGTGGGAGCTATGTACTAGGGTGTGAGCAGTTGTTTGGGTATGGGAAGGTTAAGAATGTACCTAAGAATATTCACGATATATCTAAAGCAAGACTTTCATATTCTGTAACGGCTACTAATATCCGTAATATGATGCCTAAGTCTATGGTAAACGGTTGCATAGGGTTTGCAGATATGCTCCAGCTTACTCACTTAAAGATACAGCAGGCTATAGCAAAAGCAAAACCAGATGGGTTGATTATAGATATTGAAGGGTTGGAGAATGTGCAACTAGGAAAAGGAGGTGAGTTACAACCTTTAGACCTTCACGATATATACGAGCAAACAGGTGTTTTCTATTACAGAAGTAAAAACCCTGAAGGAGGTTTCCAAAACCCTCCAGTCAGAGAGATAGGTAATAGTATAAGAAATATCAACGAGCTTATAGGGTTATATAACCACTATTTAGGATTGATAAGAGATACAACAGGGATAAATGAAGCTATGGATTCTTCTTCCCCTAAAGGTGATGCCTTAGTTGGTGTTCAAGAGCAAGCTATAGCTGCAGGTAATAACGCTATATATGATATTACAAATGCTGCGATGATCTTGTTTAAAAAGGTATGTGAAGATATAGTTAAATGTATTCAAATTATACCTGCTGAGTCTGTTCTTTATAAAGTATACCAGAACGCTATAGGAGATACTAATATGGAGGCTTTAGCTTCTTTTAAAGACCTTCCTATGTACAACTTCGGGGTGGTTGTTGTAAAAGATATGGAGGAGAAAGATAAGGTCTATTTAGAACAAAATATTCAAATGGCTCTTCAACAACAGGAATTAGATTTAGAAGACGCTATAGCAATTCGGGGATTAAAAGATGTTAATCAGGCGGAAAGGCTTCTTGTTGTCAGACGTAAGAAACGTATGGCTTTACAGCAACAGATGGCTATGGAAAACTCTAAACAACAAGCGGAGATGCAAGCTCAAATAGCTCAGCAGTCGCAACAAGCTAAGTTAGGGGAGATGCAAGCTGCTGCTCAATTAGAGTCTCAAAAGATTCAGATGCAATCACAGCTAGATATGAAGATGGAAGCAATGAGGCATGAGTTTAAGAAAGAAATAGAAGTTATTAAAGCTCAAGCTACTCTTGGGTTTAAAGAAGACGATAAGGAGTTTAAAGAAAAGCTAGAGGTTTTAAAAGAAACTCGTAAAGACGATAGATTAGAGCAACAAACTTCTGATCAAAGTAAACTTATTGCTCAAAGGCAAGGGAAGAGAGATGAGTTGCCTGAAAGCTCAAACAAACTAATTAACGCATTATTAAACGAATAAAATGGCTAGCTCAGTAAACTTAGATACTTCAGATGTATTAAATATAACGTGTAGGAAAGGAGATACCTTTTCTATTACTATTACTTTAAAAAATTCTGCAGGTACGTTACTTACATTATCTACAAGCGGGTATACTTTCTTGATGCAAGTAAAGTCTAAAAGCGTAACTAAAAGAGGCAGGTCATCCACATCGTCTTTAATCTTAGGTACACCTAATGCTGCGGCTAAAGATCAAGTGAGAGTTAAATCTAAAACTAAAACTGAAACGTTAAGTCTTCCTGTTGTTTCTACGGGTAATACTTTTGAAACCCCTACATTAGACGATGTGGGTAATGTAACTATAGAGGCTTCTGCGGAGACTATGAGTCAGGTTCCTTCTGGGAGTTACTCTTATGACCTTCAATACATACTACCTAGTAGTACTGGTTTAGACACTCATAGAACAGTGTTGAGAGGGAAGTTTACTGTCAATCCAGATATAACCGAAGCTTTTGAGAAGTAATGAGTATATCTATAAGTACATCCCTTGATGATAGTGTTAGTGTATCTGTTAACAACAGCGTTGTTGCAAATTTTACAAAAAGTAGTTCATCTGTATCTGTAATGCCTCCAGCTGCTTCTTCTACAATATTAACTGACAAATTGATTAGATCAATACAAGTGGTTGCTTAGCAACATAAGAAACATGAAAAAACTATTATTTTTATTATTCTTTCTACCGATAACTATTTTTAGTCAAGGAACTGTAAAAAAGTTTTTTAAGTATAGCACCTTCTACACTTCGTTTAATCAATCAAACTCTATGGTTCAAGAGAGTACGTATGCCGTGCGTGACGGTGTGCTTACTACAATACCTATGAACAACCTACCTAATTACACTTTTTCAATTGGTTTAAGAAAGTTAGCTCGGTTTGACTATGAAAACAAAGCTAGAGCTTTCTACGATGGTTCTGAGGTGTCAATGACGGAGGAAGTCAACGTGGGGCATGTTAGTGGGTTCGAGTATGTATTTGAACGCTCTGACGCAAGGCTTACGGGTCGAGAAGCAAAAAATCAAAGATACTTTCTTAGATACCTATCGAAAAGGTTTGTAGCAGAGGTAGATTTTATGGAGGACGGGTTGTCAGATATAAAATATTTAGAGACCGCTTTAAAGCTTAGACTTAAAGCTGGTAAAAAGTTAAATTTTACCGCAGGGGTTGCATGGCGTAGACACCCTGCATATGGCGTAGATCCTATTACGGATTGGATGTCAACCAATAACGGGGCGTGGTGGCTTCTTGCTTATGATTACGGGTATACGGATCAATGGATGTACATGGATTCAAACGACAACGATGTTTATGATAGCGGTGAGTGGAGCGATTGGGAATGGTATGGACCAGAAGGCAACTTAGTTGCAGAGACCGATTCAGAGTTTAGACGTTACAGGTACGGGAATATAGTTAATCAATACAACAGGGATATTAAACGCTCTTTACCTCAGCAGTATCAATTCTCAGCAGCGGTAGGTTTAGACTTTTACCACTACTCAAAAGACTTTTGGTTGCACGCATGGGGGAACGTTATGCCATACCATAAAGAGCTAGGAGCTTACGAATACTCATACGGTAGGCTACATGGCGGTCAATGGGTTGACTATAACGTAGGTGTTGTCTTCGGTGCTAAGATTGGTAAACATTTTGGTATCTTTACAGAAGGGAAGTATAACGAGTATTGGGGGAGACCTTACGGAAGTGCAACTATGGGAATAAATTACGTAATATTATAAAAATGGCTCAAGAAATTGGAGAAAAAACGCAAGTAACGCTAGATCTTAAAACAATAGGGATGGGGGTTGTAGGATTAGGATCATTAATTGCAATGTGGTTCGCTTTACAGGCTGATATAGCATTAGCAAAAGAGTTGCCTATAGCTCCCGATCCAGAAATAACTCGCATGGAGTTTGATATGAAGGATCAGTTAGTCCGTCAAACTATTATGACAACCCAAGAAGACGTTATAGAAATAAAAGCTGATTTAAAAAGCATTGAAAGAAAAATTGATGAATTAAAATAACTCCTAATGAAAACCTTACTCCTTACTTTTACGTTATTTTTATTTACTACAGTAATGTACGTTTCTACTCCACCTACAGAATTGATTGAAGGAGTTTGTGTAATAGAGTTTAATGCTAGTTTTAACGCCTCTAATAGCGTTAGCTGGATGGATAATCTTAGCGATTGTAAAGGAAAAAGAATAGATATATCTTCTAACCCTGATAAGCAAAAAGAACATAATATAGTTGTTGTCCCTACAATTATAATATTCAATAAAGGAGAAGAGGTTCAAAGATTTCAAGCGAATATTATGATGAAGCTTGAAGCTACACAAGACGATATACAAGAAGCGGTTGATGAAATTTTAATGAGTTCGTTCTAATGAAGATTTGTAAGTGCGGTGATAAACCAGAAAAATATAAAAAAGGGGGTAAGACTCCTGCATGGACGCGCAAAGAAGGTAAGAATCCTAAAGGAGGATTAAACGCTAAAGGTGTAGCTTCTTATAGAAGGGCAAATCCAGGTAGCAAGCTTAAGATGGCTGTAACAGGAAAAGTTAAAGCAGGGTCTAAAGCAGCCAAAAGACGTAAATCTTTTTGTGCTAGAATGGGTGGAATGAAAGGTCCTATGAAAAAACCAAACGGCAAACCTACAAGAAAGGCTTTGGCTTTACGTAAATGGCGTTGCAGAAAGAAAAGTTAATGAAACCTGTTAAGAAAAATATAAAATTAAAGATATCTAACAAGAAGGTAGAAGTTTCTCCACCTAAAGGTTATCATTGGATGGAAGATAAAGGTCGGTACTACCTTATGGAGGGTTCTTATGCGCCTCACCCTAAGGCTGTAGAAAAAGCAATGTTTAAGCTTTCTAGTCATGCCAAAGGTAATTAAGAAATATAAAAAAGGCGGTAAGTCTAGCAGTAAAGACGCTTGTTATCACAAAGTAAAATCTAGATATAGCGTTTGGCCTTCTGCATACGCATCTGGCGCTTTAGCTAAGTGCCGTAAAGTTGGTGTTGCAAATTGGGGGAATAAGAAAAAGAAGTAATGCCTAAAGTTCGTAAAACGAAAAAAGGTTTAGCTTTAAAAAGGTGGTTTAAAGAAAAATGGAGAACCCCTAGAGGTAAGAAAGGATATAAAGGTAAAGACAGAACATTTAGACCTACAAGAAAGATTTCATCAAAAACCCCTGCAACCTGGTCTGAGTTAAGCGCTTCAGAAAGAGCTAGGGCTGCGAAAGAAAAACGGACTAAAGGAAGGGTATCTAGATATAAGACTAGGAAAAAAAAGACAAAGAAATAATACTTATATTTGCATATAAATAAATCTTAAAATGGCTACGATCACCGCAACAATAAATCTTACTAGTCCAGATATTACTGGGGACCCTTTAAATCTCAGCAAGACATCTGTATTAAACAAAGCTGCAACGGCGACTGGTTTAGATCAGTTTACTGGGATTACTACTGTAGTATATGCAGCGGCTCAAACAGCAAGGTGTATAGTATTAGCTGATGATGCTAGCGGTCTTTCTGGATATGCTGATACTTCAGTAGCTCACAAAGTGTATATAAAGAACTCATCTACAGGATCTAGCGATTTTGTAACAGTAGAGCTTGGTGGTAGTAACATTATTATGGGTAGGCTTTACCCAGGAGACTGGTGCTTCTTTCCATATGATGGAACTTTAGACGTAGATATTGACACTAGTGCAGCTAATATGAAGGTTGAATATGCTGTTTTTTCTCAATCAACCGCATCGTAATAATATAAAATATGGCAACCACAACAGCAACATTAATCCTGAGTAGCGCAGACGTTACGGGTCACAACTTTAGTATGACTCAAACAGCAACTTTAACTAAAGCGGCTTCTTCAACAGGTTTAGACGAATTTACAGGTATAACAAGTAGAACTTATGCTGGAGCACAGGCTAATACAATTATTATAGCAAAGGGGGATTATGTTGATACAACTGTATCTCACAAAGTTTACATAAGAAACACAAGTACAGGGAATAGTGATTATATACTTGTTGAATTAGAAGATGATGTTATAGTAGGACGGCTTTATCCAGGAGACTGGATGTTTATACCATATTTAGGAGTGCTGAATGTGGAGGTTACAACTATAGCTACAAACGTAAGTATAGAGTACGGGGTCTTCTCTCAATCAACTGTATCGTAATGGCAAGAACGGCAACTACAACAGTAAGTTTTTCATTATCTAGCTCTGATTTAACTAGTAGCGCTCTTAATATAAGCGCTTCTCAACAGTTAAAAAAAGCTGGGAGTAGACTTGGTTTGTCTCAAACTACAGGGTTGGCTATTAAAACTACTTCTTCTGCAAGCGCAGCAGTTATTACTGCAGAGCCTTTATTTAGAGGTGATGGTGCTGCTGTTGACAAAGCGAACAAAGTTTATTTAAGAAACCTTTCTACAATTGACTCTGAGTACTTTACAGTATACATTGATCAAGAAGAAATGGGGAGGCTTTACGCAGGAGATTTTGCGTTCTTCCCTTGGAAAGCTGCGAGTGGAACCAAAGAAACTTTTATTGTTACTTCGGCTGGAACAGTTGCCGCTGGAGACTCTTGGGATTTTGACGGTGTTACTACTGTAAGTGCTGACTCAAACTCAAACAATTTTGCAACAGCTGTTAATGCTCAATTTTATCCTAACTGGACGACTACGGTTTCTACAGCAGCGGTAACATTTACTGCTAGGCAAGCTGGAGCAGCAGGAGTTGTAACATCATCTACAGCCATAACAGGGGACACTATAACGGACTTAGCTGGCTCTGATTTAACTATGGCTATAACTAGCGCTGCAGCAGGAACCAGATCAGAATCTGACATTTTTGTAAAACCTAGTGTTCATACCGAGATGTCAATAGAAAACATGTTAATACACGAATAATGGGGAATCTTAGAGTAGGTTTATCTTTGAATAGCACGGACTTGTTGTCAAGTGCTTTAAATATCTCTGTAGCTACATCTTTAATAGTAGACTCAGGAAGCCTTATTAGAGCTAAAGTATTAGGTACAGTAGAAGACACTAACGATTTAGCTATATATATAGTTAATCAGTGTAGCGATAGAGCGTACTTATATATAAAGAACTTAGATTCTCAATTAGAGAATTACATATACATACATAACGACACAGATACTGGATTGGTAGCAAAGGTTGGTGGTGGAGAGTTTGCCTTTATTCCTGTCGCAGTAGATAAAAAGTACGAAGTGTATGGTACTAAAGTAGACACATTAATCGAGTACGGGGTATTCGGAAACGATAATTCAGCTGCACCATACGGTGGAAGCTAATAATATAAAGACATGGCAACATTAGCAAATCAAGGGGTAGCATCACAAGCATCATTTGGACAATTAGGTAGTACTCATATTGACAGCACTAGCGTTCATGTCCCACCTACAGGGATGGTATATGTCGCGGTTACATGTTTAGAGGATACAACGTTCACTACTCTTACAGCCGAGGATAACACAAAGTATTTCGGAACTGATAGCACAGACAACGACCTTGACGGTCCTGGGGATAAAGTTGCCGCCGCTACAGTATTTCCAAAAGGGATTACTATTTACGGGAGATTTGACGGGATAACATTAGCAACAGGAAAAGTTTTAGCTTATCACGGTCCATCCAATTAGCCAGCTGTAACAGCATAATAGAAAACAAATAATTTAATATAATGGAAGACGAACAATTTGAAAAGGTGGAGATCTTTGATACTCCCGAACAACTTGCTGCCTCTATGCAGGCGGACACACAAACTACAACTACAGAAGAGGCTCCACAACAGGAGTCTCAGCCAGTTGAAGAAACTTCTACCCCAGAAGCAACTCAGGAAACAACTCCAGAAAGTGAGCCTCAGGTAGAATCAACACAGGAGCAGACTTCTGAGCCTGTACAAGAAGAAAGTATATATCAAGCGACAACGGATGATCTTATTGATTATCAAGCGTCAACAGATAACAATGATAATACAACTCAACAGTATTCTGATAATGACATAGAATCGGCTGTATTTAACTACGTAAGCGAAAGGCTAGGACGCGAGGTTAAATCATTTGACGAATTTAGTCAACCACAGAACGCTATGGATGAAAGGATTCAAAAGATCGCGGAGTTTGTGCAAAACACAGGCCGCGCTCCTGAAGACTGGTTCAAGTATCAGTCGTTAAACCCATCTGAAATGGATGACTTAACGGCGGTGAGAATTAAATACTCACAAGATTACCCAGACCTAAACTTCAATGAAATCAATACTCTAATTGGCGCAAAGTACAAGATGAATCCTGATGAGTTTAGTGAAGATGATATAAAGGTCTCGGCTTTACAGCTAAAGATTGATGGTACAGACGCACGTAAGAATATTGAAGAGATACGCAATACTTACGCAGCACCTATCCAGAAAGAAACATCTGAACAACCAAAAGAATCTTACTTTACTCAAGATTGGGCTCAAAATATGCAAAGAGAAACATCTAGTTTCGAAGGCTTAGAGTTCGATTTAGGGAACGGGAAGAACTTTAACTTTGGTGTAGGGGAAAACTATAGAAAGACTCTAGTTGACTCTCATCAAAATGTTGAGAATTATTTAGATAGGTATAAAGACACCAATGGAAATTGGGATTACGATACTTTTAATTCTCATCAAACGCTCATTGATAATATCGACAACATTGTCGCTTCGGCGTATCGTCAAGGTATGGGAGATGGGCAGAGAGGTTTAGTAGATAAGGCGGCTAACGTCTCTTCTGGTACACCTTCTCAAACTCCAAATCAGAACACTAATAGTTCTTTAGCGGAGCAAGTAAAAAGCATCATGGGGGCTAACTCCAATAAGATGACATTTAACATTTAAAACAAAAAAACTAAGAAAAAATGGCTACAATTACAGGAGCTAGTGAAGCAGCAGGATCAACTTTTGCTGACGCAGCTAGTACAGTTAGAATTAAGCCTGAATCGTACACAACAGTCGATCAGCTTATTAAAACAACTAAAGATGAGGTAATGCCTAACCTCGTTGAGACTTACGGTGATCAAGGTATTACTGGATTTCTTAAACTAACAGGGGCAATTAACAGCGGTGGATCATCTGACCAGATTGACTGGTGGGAAATGGGTCGTCGTCACAAGACATTAGCATACACATCAGGTAACACTTCGGTTGTTGGGACTTCACACGCAACTTGCGATGACCCTGCTGTAACTGCAGGTCTTCAAGTTAACGATGTGGTTATGGATAAAGACACTGGTGTTCGTTTTATCGTTAAGCAAGGTGGATTCGGAACAGGTAATGCTGCACAAGTTCATCTTATTAAGCTCAATGGTGATACAGTTGTAGACTCAACTGATATTGGCGCCTCAGCTGGAGGTACACTTATTGTTCTTGGAAACATGTACTCACAAGGATCTAATCAACCAACTGCATTCACAGATGCTAGTGCTAATAAATTCAGCAACCCATTCATGATCGTTAAAGATCGTTACGAGGTTAATGGATCGCAAGCAACTAACATTGGTTGGGTAAACGTAGGTGGCGGTGAGTACCGCTGGTACATGAAAGGTGAGCAAGAAGCTCGCGCTCGTTTTGAGGATCGTCGTGAAATGATGATGCTTTTAGGTGAGAAGCGTGGTGATAATACAATTAACGGAGGTAGTTTAGATAACGAACTTGCTGGTTCTGAAGGTTACTTCGCAGCTATCGAGGCTCGTGGAATCAATGTTAGCAATGCTAACTCAAACCCACTAGACTCTTTCTCTGAGTTTGATGATATTATCATGGAGCTTGATAAGCAAGGTGCACCTTCTGAGTACGCTATGTACGTGAACAGAAAGCAAGACCTAGCTATCGACGATATGTTAGCATCAGGTATTGCAACAAGTGTTACTGCTGGTTTACCAGGACAGTTCGGGGCATTCAATAACTCAGCTGATATGGCTGTAAAGCTTGGATTTAAATCTTTCACTCGTGGAGGATATACTTTCCATAAGCACGATTGGAAGCTGTTAAACGATCCTACTCTTCTAGGTGCATCTAACTACGTACAGGGAGCTATGATTCCTTTATCGCAGGTTACAGACGCACGTAGCGGAATGAAGGCACCAGCTTTATCTATGTACTACAAGGAAGCTAACGGGTACAACCGTGAGATGGAGCACTGGGTAACTGGTAGCATCTTAGGTCACACGAACAACGGAGATGTAGGAACAGACAACGCTGTCTTCCACTATCGCTCTGAGATCGCTTTATGTACACGCGCAGCAAATCAGCACGTAATGATTAAGGGATAATCGTTATTTTTATTAACTATTAAAACTTAAAAATTATGGCTAAATTTTCACACTCAGCACCAGGCAATATTGTTGTTTCTAGAAAAATTAGAATAACAGATGCCCTTGCTGAAAGTACAAATACAAATTTTGAAATTCTTCAGCCAGCTAATAGTGTTATCGACTCTGTGATTATTCACACTGTTGGCACGGTTACTATGGCTAGCGCTGTTGATGTTTCTTTTAATTTTGGCACTGCAAGCACATATGATGGCGCTCAGGTTGTAGCTTCTGCGTTATACATTGATGGATCAGCTAATGTATCCGCTTTGGCTGGAACAGCTTTAACTACTACTATTGTAGATGGAGTTAATACAGACGCTTTAGCTACCTTTGGAAACGCTGCTTCTGTTACGACAGATGATCGTACTTTATACGGACGTTTTGTAACTGGAGCTGCAGCTGTAAGCGGTGGTAATGAAATTGAAGTGCACGTTGCATTTAGACAATTTTAACTAAAACGTAAATTGGGCTTCGGCCCTCTTTACACTTAACTTTTTAAAAACAAACAAAAAAACAAAAATTAGAAAATATGAATGATTTAATTCTTTCGAAGCTCGAAGTCGAGAAAGTAGAGGTTGCAGAGCTAGTCCTTTCTGGTGTGCAAACTCTTGGTGACGCTTTAGGCACCATCTCAGACAACGTGTCTTACGTAAACTTTAACGCTGACGCTACTGGCTCAAGGGTTATTACTATGCCCGCAGCGATTAGAGGGCGAAGCTTTAGAGCTTTTTGGTCTGTTGAGCAGGCTACAAGCGATAGAGTATTTACTCGCGCTGGAACAGATACATTTGAAGGCAACATCTTTACTACGGTAGAGGGTAACGCTGCAGGTGATGGTGACGTAGTTGCTATTGCTAACACTATTGTAGCTATTACTGTTGTTGACGATGTAAATATTGGGAGCTACATAGATTTCTTTTGCATGGCTGACGGACGTTGGTCTGTAGTTGGACATTTAGTTCTTAGCGCGGTAGGCGTTGTACCAACATTAGCTTAATAGCTGATTAATCTACTACGAGAAAGGCCCTTCGGGGCCTTTTTTATTTGTTGTATATTTGTAACAATTATAAAGAAACATTATGGAAAAATTTTTATTTTTTGAAAGAACTACTGCTGACATGGTGTGTATCCCAGCCCATAGGTTGGTAGAGATGATTGTTAATAACACCAGCGATTTAATAACTATGCATCACAGGGTGTATGATAACGGCACGGATGGATCAGACATGCAATACCAAGCTAAAATAACTGTAAATGAAGACAAAGCAAAACAAGTTGTTGAAACTATTAGTAATAATATAAGCACAGGAAAAAATGCTTTTATTGTAGTAGCTGATGATGTTAATAAACAATATATTGACAACAATATAACGGCTGTTCACAGCAGTTTCGCAGATGTTGAATAACCTGAATATAAATAATATAAGATGATAGATACAAATACTGACCTGTCAAATAGGTTTTTTTACGTAAATCCAAGCGCAGATTCTGCGGCAGATTTAGCTAGGATGTTCCCTATGTCTAGGTTGATAGCTATGAATATAGTTGACGACACCAATGATCTCAGATTGGCATTTGATGACTCTGGTGTTGGTGATCACACTGTTGTTCAAATACTTATTACAGCTAATAAAGGAAAAGAAGCGATAAAAGATATTGTTGATGCTATAAACTCACATCAAAAAGTTGTTGTATTAGCAGACAAGTATACAGGCGAGTCTATAATTTCTGATTACACAGGGGCAAGCGTAAGTATTACTTCAGGGAGTGCAGGTACATTTACTTTAAATGGGTCATTTTCAGTAAGTGGGTTTGCTAACTTTGGCTCAAGAGTCCAATACAACTTTGAAAATGTAGACGGTGGTGGTAGCGGTAGCGCTACAGCTTTAAATCCAAATCTTACAATTTCTTTTGTTAGTACAGACACTGGTGAAACTCACGTTACACTAGCTGATGGAAGTGCAGCAGGGCAAATTAAATATATTGTGCATAAAACTAGAACAGGTGATAATGATTTAGTTATAACTCCTGCAAGCTTTGCAGCAGGTTCAAATATGACTTCAAATCTTGGCGGAAGAGGTGTCACTTTAATTTATGATGGAGATGATTGGCAGCACCTAGGTGATGTTGGGGAGTTTGCTATAGGATAGTAACAACTAACGAATATAAAAGAAAGGCCCTTCGGGGCCTTTTTCTTTTGCGTATATTTGTAATATGAAGAAATTCTTGTACTTTGCTAACACTACGGCTGATACGGCACTGCTTCTTGCTGACAGCCTTGTGCTTATGGAGATAGACGGAGACGGAGATAGCCTTGAGATGCATTTTAAAGACGTGCATGGGCATTTAGGGGATTCAACAAAGATAGCTTTAACAATAACTCAACACTCAGGCCCTGAGGTAATGAGCGCTATTACCGAGGAGATAGCTTTTGGTAGCGAGCCGATGATAGTGATAGCCGATGACGTTAACTCAGTTTTTATTGAGGGTAATGTAACTGCTGTAACTTCAGCAATAACAGTGTAACATGGCATTATCTCCAGACGAAAAAAAAATATATATAAATGCAGACACAACGGCGGGGCAAGCCGATGGGTCTATGTACTTCCCAGTTAAATATCTAACAGGGCTAGAGAGTGTTACTAATAATACTGTTACCTTATATTTTAGAGGCCCTAATAACACTACTAGCACTTCTGTTATTGTTCTTATTACCACTGATTTTATTAAAGAATTTTATACACAGTTTGTAAATGAAATTAACTTTGGGGATAAAGCGGTTATAACCTTAGCTGTAAAAAATCTATCAGTATCCACAACACAGGGTGGGTCTGACTTTGTATATGTAAACGCTACTGCAGGAGCTATAATAGCTAACGACGATACAACAGCTTATGAAGATTTACAAATTGCTGAGGATTTGGATGTAGGTGGGAATTTAGATGTAGTTGGGACTATTACAGGTGATGTTACGGGGGATGTAACAGGTAATGCTGATACGGCAACTTTAGCTGTATCAACGTCAGCTTTAGTGGTGGCTGATGAGTCTACCGATACAACATGTTTTCCTGTGTTTGTCACTGCTGCAACAGGAGTAACTCTAGCCGCAAAATCAGGGAGTAACTTAACTTTTAATTCAAACAGCGGGCTTTTAACAGCTACTTTATTAGCGGGTAATCTAACGGGGGACGTAACGGGAAATGCAGACACAGCAACAGCTCTAGCAACAGCAAGAGCTATTAACGGGGTTGATTTTGACGGTTCTGCTGCAATAACTGTTACTGCTGCGGGATCTACGCTATCCGATACGGTAACTGTAGCTAAAGGTGGGACTGGCGCAACGTCTTTAACAGCTGACGGGGTTTTATTCGGAAATGGCACATCTGCTATATCTGCGGTAGACCTTTCTTCTAACGGGAATATAATTGTAGGTGGTAGCACACCCGCCGTAGTAACAGGAGCTAATTTAGCTGGATCTGGTCTAGCCGCGACTGTAGGTAACGGAACCTTAGTCTTAGCTGTAGAGACCTTAAATCAAAACACCACAGGAAGCGCAGCAACCCTTACTACAGCTAGAGCTATTAACGGAGTTAATTTTGATGGGTCAGCACCTATAACTGTTACAGCCGCAGGGTCTACTTTATCTGATACGGTGACTGTAGCTAAAGGTGGTACTGGATTAACAACAGTTGGGACAGGTAGCGTATTAACAGGAAATGGGACTGGTGCTTTAACGGCGGAGGCTAACCTTGCTTTTTCGACTGACCGTCTTACTATTGGGAAGGGTGGTGAAGATA
>Ga0209337_1000611_pt1 | contig 28841 bp, 23 predicted proteins | sample LinPmetageLP53_FD_184044 | JGI IMG/M metagenome (GOLD analysis project Ga0209337, IMG submission 184044) | Marine viral communities from the Pacific Ocean - LP-53 (SPAdes) (version 2) | ecosystem: Environmental > Aquatic > Marine > Oceanic | place: Pacific Ocean | collected 2010-02-08 | reverse complement strand
TGAAAATTTGCGTATTGTTTTTCCGCAACACTGTCATCTCCTTCATAAAAAGTTCCCTCTCTTTGAGATTCCTTTGTAATTCTTTTTATTTCATCACGAAATTCTTTTTCTATATCTGTTAAGTTAATTCTTTCTATCTCCTTATTGTTCTTTTTAATAACAGCAAATCTTTCATCTGCTTCTGCTCCAAACAACCTACCAACAGAGCCAATTGTTCTTCCAGCTTCTCCAATTTCAATCATTATATCCTCATCAAGACCTTGCTGTACTAAAATTCCTTTTATATATTTAGGAAGGTCTTTTTCTTCATACTCATTATTTTCTACCAATTGTATCATAGATTCAAGAGTAACTAAATTTACTTTGCCTGTATCAGGATTGTATGGATTAATAGGGTTTTGCATTATATTTTCAGGACTGTCAACCTCTAATACTTCTTTTATTTCTTTAGGAGCAAACAAAGCTTCTATATCGGAAATGCTTTTGCCTTTAAAAAACTCTCTGCCTCCCATAGAATCCATAATGTCATCTATATCAATTTTAGAATTTCTTCCTAAAGTTTTTTGTAATATTCTTTCTACAGTTCCGTATAAATCATTTTTCTTAAAATCAATATCAACACTTTTATATTCTTTAGTGTTATCATCAAATATTTCAAATGTTAATCCGTCCTTAGTTTTTTTAGTTCTTCTAAAATCAACCCCGTATTCACTTAAAACACCTAAAGATGATTCAGCGTCTTTAACATTTGTAGTGGTTAAACCATCAACTAAAGTTTTTCCAAAATCAGCAAAATTCTTTACCTTTCTATTATAGTCTTTTGTGCTTTGTCTTTCCTCTAGAGGCCTGAAAGTAGGCATAGCCGTTTCAACCTTATCTACTCTACTTTCAAACTCTTGCTCTAGCCTTTTTCTTACTTCTTTTTTTTGAAGAGAGCCTAGCTCAGGAACTAAATTACCAGAGCTTGGTTGTCTAGGGTCAGGTACTAAAAGTATTTTGGAATTATCAGTAGCTGCTTCACCTCTGTTCTGAGTAAATGAATACCCACCAATCCAATCTGTAAGCATACTACCTACGTTTGTAGAATCAGTCATCATTGAATCTATCCAGTTAGCTTTAGCATCTTTGTATTCAGTGCTTTGCCTAGTGTCTTCTCTAGTCTTTACTCCACTTGCATTTTTAGCCAAGACTATTTTAGCTAAATTATCTACACCTTGCTGTACATTTTTATTCCAGTCGTACTTATCTATCTTAATGTTGAGCCTGTTTTTTAAGGCTTGCATGGTAGAAAAATCATTAGGATTTTTACTTAGCTCATTTATACCTCCTTTGCCAGCAACTGTTTTCCCAACACTGAACTGTCCGTTGGTAGGGTTTACATATAACCTGTGGTTTTGAAAGTTTGAGAACCCTTCAATCTGCTCCATAAGATACTGCTCTTGAGCAGCGCTAACTCCCGATTGTAAACGCTCCATCTTTTCTTTGTACTTGGTATCGTATCCTTTGACCAAAGCTAACATCTCATTAGTTCCGTCAATAGCATTTTGCCTTTGTACATTGTAGTCTTTTAATCTTAACTGACCGCTTCTCAATAGCCTGTCTTGCATAAGACGAACCTCTTGGATACTGTTAGCGCCATCTAAAAAAAACTGATTAATACCAGTGTGCCCACTTCCCTCTGCTTCAGTAAGAACTTTAGAAAACTCTCTTGAAGCATCATCTATTTCTTTTTTCTTAGTTTCTCTTGCATCTCTTTCTGCAAGAAGCATATCACTTATGCCGCTACCAATAGAAGACCAATCTATTTCATTAGCGACTTCTCTTTTTACATAGCCTACATATGTCTTTGCCATAATATTAATTTCTTGGATTGAGCGCTGCTATTTCAGCGTTAGACATTAGATTAGGTGTTGTAAATGCAGAAGTTCCAAGCATTGGACTGCTTACATCAAACATAGGGTTAGTAACTTTAAAAGTGTCTGGCAAAAACACATTCTTCCCTTGGTACTGACCATATAAAGTTGGATTTTCTGCAATAGCATTTTTACTTACCATGTTACCCCCTACACTAGAAAAGTCTGAGTCTTTTCTTTGAAATAAAGGAAGTAATTCATTCTTATAATCTAAAGCTGTTTTGCCTATATTTTTTACGCCTTCAAATCCTTGTTGTACAGCCTGCATTTGGGACATTTGCGCATCTCTTGCTGCTTGCTGTGCTCCAGCCACACCCATCATTTCTAAGTTGGCTAAACCCGTCTGAAGCCTGGCGTCTTCTTTTGCTCCCATCATTTCTAATTCTAAAAGCCTGTCGGCTTGTGAGGTGGCAATCCTTCTTTGGCCAGCTTGTTGAGCAGCTTGAACTCTTCCTGCTGTTGCTGCCGCTCCTCTTGTTTCTCCTTCGGATGCAGCTTGTAAAGCTTGAGCTCCTGAGCTAAGTAGTGCTTCTCGCTCTAGCTCAAAAGCCTCTTTAGGTAATGATAATCCTTTTAAATAATTTGTTTCCATTATCTTTCTAGCAGATTCCATTGATTTAGCCGCTTCATCTTCAGCCTCTTTTCTAAGTTTGTTTTGCTTTCCTGCTTGAGCAAAAGACATTCCTGTCCCTGCTGCTGACAATGCTAAACCTGCTATAGCAAATCCTATACCTACCCCTGCCATAATTTTTTTATTTTATTAATAGTTTTTTTTGGCAAATCTTTATAGTCATTAGTATAAACATCAGCCTCTGCTTGTTCAAATGTTTTTGCTTTTGTTTTATATACACAACACCAATCAGTGTCTTCATGTATGTAAAAAACTCTTTGAGCACCTTTCTTAGTAAATATAGTCTTAGGAGCTTCTATAGTGTTTATGTCTCCATCATCTCCCAAATAAGAAACCTTACCTCGAAGTAAAAAAGACGGATGGTTTTGTTTATGAATCATAGTTACTACAAAAGAACCTTTAGGCATAAAAACTTCACGAGTGTATAGTCCGCCTTCTATGTGTTGTTTTAAAGGGAAAAATTCTTTCATTTCTTTTGATTGAACTTCTCCAGCTTTGTGTTTTACAACACCTTGTACGTCTTCTAGTCGTTTAGAAAACTCTGCAATCTTGTCCCACATCATACCTCTATAGGTTGTGATGTTGCTTATTATTTCTACAGGCAAAGCTTCTACACTCATTTAACTACAAAGATACTAATTTTAGGGATAGCTTTTCATTACTTCAGACTCTACTGCGAATAGCTCCGTAGCTGTGCTATCTGTATTTGTTATTGTAAACAAGCAGTAATGTCCTAATACTCCATTTGATTCAGCTTGCTGATTCTTAATGTACATTATAAACCCATCCTGTAATGATATAGCTACCGCACCGCTTATAGAATTATCAATAACAATATTGTTGGTATTGTTCTGTAAGTCTATATTTATTGCTGTTACCTGCCCAGCCATTTCTACTGCGCTGTATGGAGGAGGTGCAAAGTATATAATATCGCCAACACTAAGGTCACTGCCTATAGCTATTAAAGGGTTTGTTGCAAAATTAATTGTAGTGCTAGTACCAACCACACTTACCGAAGTACTTCTGCCTATACCATTTACTGAGCGCATAGGGTATTCTTTTGTTTGGGCGGGCTGCGTTCCATTGTTTCTTATAAAAGCAAACCACGCTCCTTCTTTCTTTTCAAACCATGTGCTGTCTATACTAGCGCCAGTTTGAATGTCACTATCTAAAGACACAGACCAAGCCTTATCCGACTCTAGGTTTATTGTCTTGAAAAGTTTATTTTCTAATGGCATTTGATTAAACACACTTGTAAGAGTAGAGTTGTATTGAACATCATAATAATTGTTCCTCAAGCTATTAGTATTGTGGCGATACATATTTCCAGCTTTAAAAGAATAAAAGTAATTATTCATACCTAACATCCAGTCTGGAAAGTAAGAATAAAATGAAGGCCATCCTTTTACACCATCACTATAACTTAAAGTATACTGTAATGAAGGGTCTCCTTGAGGAGGTATAACAGGGGGCTGTAGGTTAGGGCACGCTACATTGTCAAACAATAAATTGTTTTGACCTCCCATGTATCCGTGATTATAACACTCATAACTTATTCTTCCATAATCTCCAGTAACAGTAACCGTAACATCTCCATAAAAATACTCATATACATTTCCGTCTAAACCAGTTTTTGTGCCTACACTATACTGCCCATCGTATTGTAATAAAGAAGTTATTCCAAAGTTTTGAAAAGCAATAGGGTGAGAAGAAGAAACTGAGTCCAACACAAATACTCCTGTCCCGCTACCATATAAACCATAGTTACCACCAAACACATACTTATTCACTCCACCTAAAACTTCAAATGTAACAGAATTAGTAGATGACAAACAATAGTCAGGCACAGCAACAACTGGTGCAGGCACGGGTGCAGTAGGAACTGGAGTTGGAATTGGTGCAGTAGGAACTGGAGTTGGAATTGGTGCTGTAGGCACAGGCGCTGTAGGCACAGGGGTAGGTACTGGACCTAAACATACGTTATTACCAGCACAATCAAATTTATCTGTTACCGTACCGTCATTAGCTATTAAAAATGTAGCCTCTCCTGTTGCCGGTGAAACTCCAGGTACAGCGTTATAATATTGGTTACTACCTATAAAAGGTAATGTGAGATTTGAGTCTAGCCAAAAATGCTTTGTTCCACAAACTATAGCACTTTCAGTTTGAACATCTGACCATACAGTTACTGGACAGTTTACACAAGAGGTTGGTTTAACTTGTGAGCCGTTTCCTTGTACAGCATTAAATTGCCATGAATAAGAAGTAGGAGGGGTGGCTGAAGGTGCTGGGGTAGGAGCATTACAACTTGAACATCCGTTTAGTCCATAATCTGCTGCGGGATAAACAAACTGTCCGCTATTAGCAGTTCCATATACTCTCCAACAATTACCTACACCTTGACCAGGCGCAAGACCATATATTAAAAAAACATAATTAAATGTTTGCTGTGCCTGAAATTGTGCATCGACAATAACACTTGCGTTATCACAACTTTGTAATTGATAATAAAAAGCCATACGGATTTATTTAACTACAAATTTACAAATTTAATTGCTTGCATCTTTTAGAGCAAGAAGCCTGATATCTGAAGAGTATACTTATCTTTCATGCCTGCATTTGCTGATAAATGAAGTGGTTTAGAATCCCATATGTATCCGTCTCCAGCAGTCCAGTTATCGGATGTTTTCCAAATATTATCTTCTTCAGATTTGTATTGCAACATATGTCCAACTTTCCAGGGCTCAAGATATATATTAGCTCTTACCTTTGTTCTTTTGTCATCAGGAAACCTTTTGTTTATTTGAAAAAAAGTATCTCTATGTAAAGCAATGGTATTTCCTGGAGGCTGTAATATGCTAGATATAGTTATAACTTCCATTCCAGTTTGTTTTCCTAAGTCTTTAAAATCTACCTGTTTGTCTGTGTACCATAGCTGTTGAATTACAGTATTATCTTTAGTATACGTTTCTCCTAGACCATATTCTTCGTGTATGTCTGTTAGCTCATCAAGCTGATGCGCCAAACAAGTTCCTTTATGAACTGAATAGTCTTGCATTGGAGGTAAAAAATAACTCCAATCATAATCTAATTTTATTTTCTTTAACATTATAATATATATTTATTGGTTATTACTTCATCTACTCCTGTGTTTTCTTTCATCCACATAGCCTCTTTATAAGTGTTTAATATTGGTTTACCTTGAATATTAAAAGAGGTATTTAATAATACAGGGTGATACTCTAGCAGGTCATATATAAATTTATTTTGTTTTTCAGTAACTGTTTGAAGCCTACAAGTTTTATCTACATGGGTTATTCCAGGAAACTGACCGTCTTTTACTTTTACATTGTGAGTCATCCACCTGTGCCTGCCATAAGACTTAAAATATTTATGGGCATCTTCTTCTCTACACACTCCAGCAAAAGGTCTAAACCACTCTCTGTTTTTTACCTCTGAGTTTAATCTTTCTTTTACTCCTTGTTTGGGCGTACAAAGTATAGAGCGATTGCCTAAAGCTCTAGCACCGTGTTCTGCTCGTCCTTGTACTAATCCTATTATCTTACCCTGTGATAGAATTTGAGACACTTCACTTGTGCTTATATCTTTACCCTTAGGCATATCATCGTATGGTTCAGAGCCTAGGTAAGCACTGTCTAAGGGCACAGAAGGTTTAATTAAACTCAACAAACATCCTAATGCTATACCTCTATCATCTGAATTGGGAGAAACAAAAGCTTTGTATGTGGTGTTGTTTAATATATTCATAGCGCCACCACCAGCAAATTGTATTTCTCTATCTGGATATTTAAATATAAATGGCAATACAATATCGGCAAAGTTTTTTTCAAACATATACTGATTAGCATAGGCAAGGTCTTTAGATTTTTCATCTTTTTGATGACAACCACAAAACATTTCTGACCAATTTTGATGAGCTTTATCTACCTCGTTGCTGTTACTCATGTCATATAAACGAGTTACATATCCAAACATTTCATCATCTCTTTTTCCATATGATGATAGCCCCATAGCTTTTCCGGCATAAGTTAAATTACCAAACCACCAATCTCTTTCTCTTAATATGTCGCCCATATAATGACCTAGAGCTGCATAGGGAACACATAAATCTTTTTCTGATTGATGTATAAGTTGAGGCTCTTGTCCTTTACTTCCTAAATAAATATTAAAATGCCCATTGTCAGAACCGCCATCAAAAGAAACAATTAACGACTCCTGCACTACACTATGATACATTACATTACAAGCGTGCGCCACATGATGTGGAACATAAACAATATTGTTAGCTCTAAGGTGTTGAGTTTGGTCTTGAGGCCAAGAGTTTATCATAGCAAAATCATACTCTTTTGCACCGTGCTTAAATTCAAAGTAATCTAATATTTCATTTAAAACTTCAATAGGATTTAGTATAGGATGATAAAAGAAAAAAGCTGCATTTTTTATTTGCACCCATCTTTCTAGCTCAACCACCTCAAGTATATCTCCGCCATAAGATATTGCCACTGCTGCATTATGCGACCCGTGTATGCCTAAATTAAATTTTGCCATAATATAATTCACCCCAAAGGTCTTGCCAGTTGTAAGGTTCTGACTCCCAAGGGTATTTATTGTACTTAATTTCTTTTCTGTCAAAGTTTAAAGACTTTCTGTGATGGTCTATTTTACCATTGTAGCCTCTAACTATATTTATGTAGTCACTATATGTGGACATCCTAGAACCATAAAAGTTTTTAGCATTTGCACATATAATAGTGTCTAAAACTAACTCATGGCTTTTGCTAGACTGTGTTAAGTCTTTTAAGAAAATAGTATTATATTTTTCTTTTAAAAAATTAAACATTGATAAGTCAGGTTCATCAGTGGCTATGTATAAAGGTACTGATTTTCTGACAGTTCCATCTAATAATGTTTCAAGATTCTTATAAAGGTCTTCTGTCCATTGTGTCTGTGTATATTTAAAATCTCCTCTTCTTATATGCACAGCGTCATAATCACCGGGCATAAGTTTGTTTGACTCTACAAAAAACTCTTCTCTAAACCTTATACCATCTTTTACTTTTTGCTGTATTATTTTTCTTGCTTTATCGTTAGGAGGATATACATGGTATCCAAAATGTCCTAATAAATTTCTAGGAAAATGTATGATTTTATCTTTACACATAATATCATATAAAAATTCTCTGCTGTCACAATTAAATTCGTTAAAGTGATTTATATCTTCTATACCATGATATATAAGACCTTTACCTATAAACTTTTGAGGCCCCCAGTTTATGTCTGTATCGTTAAACATAACACATTTTATATCTTTACATATACCATCATAGTTTTGTATGTCGGAAGAATAGTTTACAAGGTCAGTATCTTTATAATCGATACAATCAAAATTATCTGTAAAAGCTTTTTTATCTAGTATTTCCCAGATATCCCAAAAAGTTTTTTTGTCGTGATGCTCTGCTAAAAATAAACAATACCCTGGAGGAGGTAATATAATTTTTCTACCTGAAACATATGACATAGCGCCAACCATCTCATAGCACATCCGAATATTATTAAAACCGCCCCACCACCAATCAAAAGATATATACCTATCCTTCATAAGGAGTAAAGGGTTCTGCGTAAGTAAAGTGCGTGTATATATTGTCAAAGTAAGTTCCTTGATATTCATCAAGTCTTCCGTGCATACAACATCCAGATTCAAACATCATCATTTGACCAGGTTCTACGTCTACACCCCACCACTGTTTGTCGTGGTCTTGAATGTTTAAATTCCAAGGAGCATCTTTTCCAAGAGTAATACTTGAAGCCACATGATGCGTATCTTGTCTGTCAAAATGTGCATCAAAAATAGTATTTGCACTATAGCTTCTTACTCCATATACCACCGCTGGTTTTAAGATTCTGCCGCACCACTCTTCATGTAGGTCTAACATTGTGGCTTTTATAAAATCAACTTTATCTTTATATTGATTTATGTCTTGTAAAAAACTTACTTGTTTTGAATATGTTCCTTTGCCAGGATAATTTTCTTCTTTAAATTTAGCCCTATCATAAAAATCAACAAGTATGCTATATACCGCTGGAGGGACATCTAATACTTGAAAACCTTTTTTAGTTGCTCTTGTTATTGGCTCTAATGGATTAGGGTCATATGGTATATACTCCCTTTCTTCTTTTATTAGTATCATGATTATATTTAATTAAATTTTAATAACAGATTGAAGTTGGTGAGCCAATGTTTCCGGTGCTTGGACTCATGGTTACTGTATTAACTTGAGCGCAAATTGTTTGAGCTGGCTGACCTTGAGGAATGGTTCTACTTGCTGAGGAACCATTACACGCTGTGTAATAGAAAAAAACTGTGTTAGAGCTACTATTACTTATTTGATAGTTATAGCAAGTAGCAGTTGGAGCTGGCGCTGGCACGGGCGATGGCGCTATTGGAGCTGGCACAGGTACAGGCACAGGCACATAAACAGGTGGTGCTACTGGCGCTGGAACTGGAGTCGGTATGGGCACAGGTGAAATAGGCACTGGACTAGGCGCTACTGGCGCAACTGGACTAGGACTAGGACTAGGAGTAGGGCTCGGTGCTACTGGTGCTACTGGACTAGGCACTGGACTCGGTGCTACTGGCGCTGGTGCAGGAGCTGGTACAGGCACGGGTATAGGTGCTGTAGGCGTAGGCACTGGTGTAGGCACAGAGCAAGACTGCCCTGCAAATAATACACCAGATACTTGTTGTCTTACAATAGTGTCGTCAGAATAAAATCCATTTGCAGAAACAGTAGACAAAGCAGCGTCATCATAAACTGTTGTTGCGTTTGTAAAACTTGCTGTGTCAAAATAATATGTTCCTAATGATGCCATTTTTTAATTTAATTGCAGACACCTGCGGTGTCTATATTTGATGCTGTTCCTAAATCTGTCATTCTGAAAATTCCTTGTGACTGTCCATAACCTTGATTTGGTTGTCTTATACCAAAGTAATTATTTGCACCTTGGAATAGTTGAGTCATTGCTTGGTCTGTATAAAATTGCGTATTGTTTGCAAATGTTGTAGTAAACGAACTAGAACTACTATACAGTGCATTTGAAGAAAACGGACAAGTTGAAGGGCTAGTAGCTGTTCCTGTTCCGGGCTCTATAAGCCATGTATAAACAGACACAACTGGCGCTGGTGCTGTAGGCACAGGTGTAGGACTAAAGCTACATCCAGTGCACGCATCACTACTACTTGTGTTTGAGTAACATAATTCAGCAGATGTAGAGTTTCTATAATCCCATATTAAATACAAGAAATTACCACCTACTGGCAATGTAAAGTCAGCTAAGTATTGAGTAGGGTTAGTAGAACTTACAATAGGAGTAGCTTCTGTAGATGTAGATAATAAATTATTTATATCTGTTGCATTATTGCCGTAGTATGTACTTGTTCTTAAATATCTAAACTCATTATTTGCGGAGTTGAACACAAAATTATCAAAGTTCTGTTTTCTACTTATAATAGAAACTGTAGCTCCATCTCCAGGAATTTTCCCTGCTCCTTGAGGCCCTGATACTTCTGAAAAATTAGACACTATAGGATTTGTTGTACTTGATGAAAACTCTATTTGTGTAGGATGCGGAGGTGAATTAAATGTTCCATCTGTCCATCTGTAGTCATTTGTTATAAATAGTCCTGCATCTGCATTACTTGTAACTGTAACATTAAATACAGTCATGTTTACAGCTTGAGGACAGCCTGTAGTTATTTCTATAGTATCGGGCAATAAACTGTCTTGTGTTACTGTTAGAGATACTGTGCTAGAAGTAACACTGTTTTTATTAAAAGTAAGTTTCCCACTTTGGTATACCGTACCCGTAGTATGAGAAACACCATCGTAGACTGCTGTAATTGTATATCCTGTTCCTGTCAATGGCATTTCAGTAACTATATCATCACTGTTTAATTCTGTAACTGTATTCTGACTTACCTCGGTAACTATATTATCAAAACCTTCAAATGGTATAATGTAATCTATATCAACAAGACCTAACAAATTACCTACGTCAACGCAATAAGTAAAACTTACAGACGGCATAATAGTTAAGTTCCTCGTGGTATCACAAGGGAAACATTCTGTGCTTACCGGAGGCAAAAGAATATTAGAGTGTAATACATATTCATTCATGTATGGGTCAAATCCCCCTAGCTTTTGAGTTGTAAATGCTTGTATAAATAAATCTCTAAACCATGAGCGCATACCTAGCTCTGATATAACCTGAAGCTGCTCATCTCTACCGCCTATCCCCACTAAATTTATTACTGCTCCTCTTTTAGAATCAGTAAAATATTTGTTAGGACCCCATACCGAAAAGCTTTCAGGGTTTTCACTAATACCATACTCTTCTATTCTAGCAATTTGTTTTCCTAATACTTCAGGAACTGCCGTAACAACACCTCCGCCAACAGCATCACTTAATAGGTTTACTCCAGCCAACACATAAGAAATTTTGTCTTCTTGCAGAGTTAGTATGTCGGTTTTTCTTCCATACAATAATTGAATAGGACCAAATGAATCCTCTAACGGTTTAAAGTTTAATAATCCAAGATTAAACTCATTAAACTTGTTTACATTTGTTTCATCATTATATACGCCACTATAAGTTAAATCTGCAAATCTGTGCGCTTGTTTATAATCTACGTTTGAAGTAGAGGTGACTCTTTCTCCTATGTTTAAAGTTTTTCCTGTAATAGAATCTAAAACCTTATAACTTTCTACTCCATTTCCAAAAGTAAAACAATCATAAAACTCTGTATCAACTATAGCTGATTGACTAGATGTTTGTGTTTGTACATTTCCAGTATGCATTCCGTCTGCACTTATAGAAAAAGATAAATGGTTTTCATACCATACATCTGGAAGAGCATCTGTAGGTGGTGTTTCAAAAACAACAATTGAATCGGCTCTATAAACCTGTATGTCTGCTGTAACTGTAGAGCGTCTTTTAGCTCTTGACAATGTGCCTCCGCATCTTACTGTACCAGTAATTAATAATGTTAACTGATTAGTTGATGAGTCTCTGTAAAATTTATAATAATTAGTGCCTTCAGCAGTAGAAATATTTGTAGGAGAACTAGCTGTGCCAGACTCATAAGTATTTGTTATGCTACCTGTATTACCTCCAACCTCCGTAACTGCATTATTTAACACTACCTCCGCATTATCTCCATTCCACCAGTCTTGCATATTTGCATAAGTAGTTGAAGATATAAGCTCTACGTTTAATTCGCTTATTCTGCGCTCGCATTTAGCGTTTCCTTGACCTACTCCAAGTCTTTCTTGTCTAATAGACAATACAATCCTACTCCCTGACGGAACAGTATAATCTACATACTGACCTCCTGGAGTAGCAGGGTCTGAGTTCATTGGATAGGATAAAATAGGATATTGATTAGCGCTATTTTCAATAGCTGTTAATGAGCCTGGAGTTATTATATCATCATCTCCCCTAACTGTAGAAAAATTATTAGGATTTATCTTCATGTAAGTGCCGGCAGGTGATATAATGTCAGCACCCGCTGCATCTTTTAAAAAGTCTGCTGACTTAGCTTCTTTTTCTAATACAGTTGCTTCAACACACCTTAATATAGGACCATTACTATCTGACTTTACAAAATACCTGTCTCCGGTTTCTACTTTATTCGCATTCTCTCCTTCTAATAAAAAATAGGTAGCATTACTTAAAGGGTCTTGATAAAAAATATTTGAGTATATAGTATCGTATGTAGATTCAGAAGGATTAAGAACAAACTTATACCTTGTAGCCCAGCTTGGAGCTATTTGCTGAGTAGGTATAGAAACTTGAATTGTGTTTTTTGATATAGAAGCAGAACACGGTACTTGAACTGTATTATTTGGACTAACAAGCGCTGTAGATGAGCGATTAAAACTGTCCATATATACTATACCTATTTCGTATCCACGATTGCTATGTAAACTTCTTGTAGTGTCGGTAGTTCTAAAATTAGCTGTAGCAGCGTTAACCTCATAAAACTCATAAGCATTGTTAGCGCCATCTACATAATTCATTGCTATTAACTGTAAACCTATAGTATTACTAGCCGGAGTTGCAACAATATTAATAGGCTGTCCAGCACCTGATATACCACTTGCTGTTTTAGTGTAAGTACTTAAAGATGATGGTAACGCACAATTTACCTGGTCAGTTAAAGTAGCCCCATTACAAGCATTAGGAACTGTTTGAATGTTAGAAGATGTTCCTATTTTTTCTATAAAATCCGTGCTTGTAGCTAATGCATATACATTAACAAAAGTAGTTGGCAAAACATATTCAAAAACTATCTCAGTATTTGCTGTAGTTCCTCCAGGAGTAGTTCCTGTAAATTGACTATGTGTAAGAGTAAAATCTAAAGTTATACTTGCTCCTGCTGTTAAATCAAGAGTGCTTCCGTTTTGTTTAGATAAATCAAAATAAACGATAGAGCTATTTATAGTAACAGGCGTAGGGCCATAAGTATAACTACCGCTTCCTGTTGAGTCTAAAATTTCAGTAGTTGCTATTTCTGAGCTAATTAATGAAGCGCTATATTCTAACTTTATATCTTCATCAAATTTATCTTTTAAATTATATCCTTCTGTATAGTTACCAAAAACCAATCGGTTTCCCATAACTGTTTGAGATTTTGCCAGCAAAGGAACATTGTCATAAAGCCTTAGTATTTCAGAACTAGGAAGTAAAGTAAATATTTTACTGTTATCAAAGGTATAAGTATAAGTAGTATTATCAGCATACCCTAAGTTTTCTTTATCTAAATATTCAATTACTTTTATATTAGAGGTTGTAGACTCTTTAAATAAAAGTTCAATTCCCGTTACTAAGTTGCTCCCTGAATTAAAATTAATAACAGCTGCATTTTTGGTATTTTTCATACCTTCATTTAAATAACTGTTATAGCTAAAATTAAAAGTAGAAGGTGTAAAAGCGGGGTCACTAAATTGTGATGTAGCAGAATACTGATTGTCAGCATATTTATACCTATAAGCAAATGATATAAATCTTTCTTCTAAAAAATCATCTTGCTGCCCCGGAACATTTAATGTTTGAATAGTAGGAGACTCTATAGGAGGTCTTTTTATAACCAGTATAGACTCAGCACTGAAGCCATCTAACAAATTGTTAGGAGCATTATACCTTGTATTTACATTTATAAATCTAGGAGGATTTAAATTATCTGTAAAAAATAATAAATTATCAACTAAATTAACCCCTGTAATTAAATTGTAAACACTAAAGTTTAAAGTTGTATTTAAATTCCCACCGTCATTTAAACTAATTAAGTGATAAGTAGTAGAATTATCTGTAATATTATAAGAAACTAAAAGGTCTATTTTTGAAGTAGCGCCTTGAGTATAAGCTGGGTCATGAACAAACCAATAAATAGTTTCATTAGCTCCATCTTCAAATGCGCCTATGCATCTAGCATTATTACTTAACTCTACATCATTAAACATCAATGTTGTAAGTATGGTATTACCCTTAGAATTTTCAACAGAGCCTACCTCTGTGCTTTCTGTAGAGCCTAGTCTAACATTTAATGCATCAACATATTCACCGTTTGGTAAAAGCCTTTCATCAAGGCTTTTATTCATACGGCCAGCTATAAAATTTCTTTGAATGTTTGCCATCTTATTTAATCCACTTATTCTCTCCTCGTAAATTCATTAATAATCTACCTGGATGAATATTGCTTAATCTAATTTTTGCGTTTCTAAGTAAAGCTGTTTTTCTTTTTCTAGCTCTATTAATAATGTATTCTTGAACATTGAACTTGCTATTTAAAATTGCATACTCAATATAAGCATAAACATAATCTTCAAAAAGTTTGTTAACCGATACTTGAGAATCATCTCCACCTTCCATTCCGTCAGAGATGTATTCTAATACACAGTTTTCATTAAGCATAGTGGAATCAAAATTAATAACCCCTGCTTTTTTATCTATTCTAAATGTAGGGTTAAAGTTTGCCGTTTCTGTATTTAAACCATAACGAGCTCCAATGGTATAATCTGCATACCAGTTAGATTCAGAATCTAATGCTACTTGGTCGGCTGCATTTTCTTGATTAAGATAAATACTGTTTTGTTGACCATTTTTTCTTTCTGTATCTAAAGTAGATTCATTAGTTATTACCGTGCCGTCAGCATTAAATGTTAATGTGCCTCCAGCTCCTTGTAAATATGACTGAGCAGAATTAACTTGAATGTTCTCATTTAAAGGTCTAAGCCATCCATCTTTGTATAATGAAATACGAATCCAATTAATATAATCATTTGGTAAAACAAAAGTTAGATTATCATAAACTGTTAACTCTAATGCTTTTATCTCCATAAATGCATCGTAATTTAATTCTTGTATACCACGCTTTGCATGAAACAATATTTTAAATCTTTCTTCGTTGTTAACTAAAGAATGATTTCCAGAATACATTAACTGAAAATTATTTACTATATCTTCCAAGCTTACATATTGATACGACCCCCAATTTTTATTGGTAGGAGCTGCACCTGCGTTTTCGTAATATTGATATTGTGATAAATATGCCATCCTATTGTTCTTGGTTTTCTTGTTTTTCTATTAATTGCCCAAATTGCACTGTAGCTATTTCTCTTATAGACATTCCAGCGTATTGCAGTATTCTAGCAACTAAATTATTTACATCATCTGGAGGAAGTTCAAAGTCTTGATAGTCTGATTGAGACTGGTCAAAGATAGGCTCACCTGCTGTTAATGAAATATACGTCCACTTAGGGTCTTTAGGGTATCTTATATATTGACAAACCACTCTTCCTATAGTAGATACAGTGTCAGGGTGTAGTGTTAAAACTGAACCTTCTTGTGTGTATGCAGGAAAAGTAATATTTGGAGCAGTCAGCATAGATTTATTGAGCATAGTAATTTTACTATGGTTTACCTGTTCTGCTTCATTTTTTAAATTTACTTTTTTATAAACTGCATACGGTAGATTTGTTGTTGTTAATGAAGCTACATCTACAACCAATGTAGTTTCATTAGTTACTGACACCACATTTAAATTAGTTACTACTGAATTAGCTAGTATTACAGAAACAACATCTCCCGCAGTTACACCATCAGCTTGAAAAGTAGCAGTAGCGTCTATAAGGTTAGTATTACCACCTCCTGTTGCTGTAGTGTTTCCAGAGGATGTTACTGTGCTATATATTAAAACTTTGTTTAATAAATAATAATCTGAACCAGTTGTGGCTGGTGTAGGAACGCTATATTGACTTAACACACTATGAGATAAACTTGCTGTAACAGAAAAAGTATCTATAACTTCTTCATATCCCTTATTAATATCAGCATATCCTGTCCCTGATACTCTACCGTTTTCTTTATTAATCTGATTGTTATAAGCTATAAAATATTCATCAAAAATATCTAGCTGTGCTTGTTTGGCAAATAGATTATAATCTGATGGAGATATGTAACCGTAATTATTCTTGTTAAGGATAGCAAGAACTGTATTTCTAACAGCGTTTATCATCGCTTTCTTTTTTACAAAGATAAACAAAAAAAAAGAGGTCAATTATTTTTGACCTCTCTCTAATACCTAATAAAAAGGTAAGATTAAATAGTAGCTACAGCTACACTAGTAAATACCATATCTCCTCCTAATTTACTTACAGGAATTACTGCATTTGTCCAAGATGTTTGTGCTGCTTCAACTAAAGCTGCATTTACCTCTGCTCCAAATCCAGCCGTTAGTCCAGTTCCAGTAACAGTAAATTTGTGGCTTCCGCCTTTCAAAAAAATTGTTCCAGCAGTTGAACTTGTGGTTTCTGCATAAAGAATGCCATCTGTTGCAAGGTGAACATTTCCGTCACTTGCCGTATCGAATGTAATATATTTTGCCATTTTAAAAAATTTATGGGTTAAACAAAAAACAAAGATACAACTAATCTTCAAGTAGTTTTTCAAGCATTTTTAATGCCTCTATACCATCATCGCTTTGCAAATAAGAAGACACAATAAACATAGGGTCTTCACCAAAAGGCACGGTTAACATCTTTTTTTTGTTGGTTGATGTATTATACCATACTTCTTTTTGTTTATTTCTAAATGATAACAATCCCTTGTCAAAAAACAAATGTACATTAGATTGTAGTTTTAACATAGGGTCGTTTACCTGTCTTAAAAAACCTTGAGGGTCTCGTTTTACTGCTACAAAAATGTCTCTTTTTAATTCAGCGGTGCTCATTTTAGATACGTCTGCTCCAAGTAAAACTCTAGCTACGTTTTCCATTTGCCCTATAGAAAGTTTATCAGCTTCAGTGTAAGCTTTAGCTTCCATACTAAGAAACTCTAATTCTTGTTGAGCGTCTTTTTCTTGATTTACTTCAACAAACTTTTTACCATTTAAAGGATGTAAATGCAAAAACTCTTGTAAAACTGGGTTGTTTTTTGGAACTGATAAAAACCCATCAATAAAATCAATATGCTCTCTACGAATCTGTCCATCTTGCTCGTCTTCAAAACAAGATTTTTGATTTGCTGAATATCTTAAAACTCTATTAATTCCTTTGTCATCATCAAACCATAGTAGTGGTTGTCTTGGTGAACCGCCCCCTGGTATAATAAGTGATAGTGGGGCATCGTTACGAGTCAATTTATAGACTCTGTCTTTTAATTCTTTTTTCATTATATATAATTTAATTTGATTTAAAAAAAAAGGGAGGTGGTTAAACCTCCCTTAGTAAAAATACTACTCTTGGAATAAGAAGAAGTTGTTTGCACCTAAAGTACATACAGCTCTCTCAGACAAAAAGTGAACTTCCATAGCATCTAAGCTTGAAGTTGCAGCACCGCCAGCAGAACCTGTAATCCAAGTTTTGTAACGTCTGTCTTCAGTCTCAGAAGCTCTGTATCGAACATGAAGGAATGGTCTCTTCGCATTCTTACCTAAAATCTGGTCGTATACTGTAGTAGAACCAGCTGGTACTAATAGTCCGTTGATACGGCCTGAGTTAGCTCCAGTAGGTAAACCACCACGCATAGTTGGGTCATTTAAGTATTTCCAGTCAGACTTATAAAAGTCATAACCTCTACGGAATCCTGTGAATCCTAAGTTCAACGCCATTTCTTTGTCGTTGTCAAATAATCCATAAGATGTACCTCCTGCTCCATAAGAGTTTTGAGTTGCTAACATATCATCTATGTCAAAACCAAACTGTCTGTCAACGAAGATTACATTCTCTTCAATTGAACCTTGCTTATCAAGTCTTGAAATAACTGCATCAAAGTCAGCTAATGTAGAAGGGTTTCCACCGCCCCAAACATTTCCTCTAGCGTTAACAACGTAGAAGATACCTTCAGAACCTTTGTTTCCTACATCTCCACCTGCTGCAATAGCTCCAGAAGCTACTTCAGCTGGTACTGCTTCAATCATAGAAGTTTCAAGATAGTCATCAAAACGTAATCTAGTTTCGTGCTCAGACTTTAAATACCATAAGTATCCAGAAGCTCCGTTTTCAGTAGTCACTTCTACCCATCCAATTTGTGCCATATCAGACCCGCTTACAGCGTATTTGTCTTTAATGATAATTGGTGAGTTGTCAAAGAATACATCATCAGCTTCTAGTGAGCCTACCATTCCGTTAGTTCCTTTTTTAAATTCAGAACCATAAATAAATACAGTATAAGTAAAGCCACCTGCTCCACCTATTTGTCCACCAGCTTCATAATAAGCTACGTCAAAAGTACCTGCCCCTGTGTTTACAGAAGTGACAATACCTTTGTTTAATCCACCACCTGCGTTATCAGAAAGAACAATAGTTTGTCCAGCTCTAATAGCGATACTTCCAGTGTTAGGAACTAGCGTATCATTTACAGTAATAGTTGCTGTATCAGCCGCTGCTGCCGCATTAGAAGCACAGTTAGTATATTTAGTGTGTAGTCTTCCTTGCTCTGCCCATTTGATAAGGTCAGAATTAGAAGGCATTTCAGCTCCTACTAAACGTAGAAACGATGCAACGGTACGATTACCGTATCTTTCAAACTCTTTCTCATAAGTATCAGGTAGATACTGATTTAAAAAGTCGAAGTTAGTTATGTAATTGGTTGAGAGTGCTACTTGTTCTGCACTCGGTTGTAAAGCAAACCCTGGGGTTGCTTGAACTGCTCCAGCCATAATAATTAATTTTTAAAATTTATTTTCGTTTAATACTTCTTATTTTTAAGCCTCGTCCCGAATCAGGGTTAACTGACTTAACTTGAAATCCTCCTTTATTAGTTATTTCAGGTGTTCTACGCTCAGTCATATTTATATTCTTAGTCTTTCGTATTACATCTTCCGTAGCTTCAGACTTGCCTTGTTCGTAAAAGAAGTTGGCAAATTTGTCAGGATTCATTGCTATTGATAAAGCTCTATGGTATCCGGCAGCGTCACTAATTAAACCTTTGTCATCCAAGTACTTATTAATAAAGTTCATCGGAGTCTCTTGATTTTTCTTAATGGTCTGCGCATCACCGGGAGAGAAAGTTACTGTTTTGTCGTCAAGCACGAAATCAAAACCTTTGAAATCATCAGTAAAAACTTTATCGGATTCTTTTAAAAACCAATTCCGTTTTGTCTCACTTTCCTGTTGTTGAGTTTTAGCAGATTCTAAATATTGCCTATACTCTTGAAGTTCTTCATTGTTGCTCTGAGAATCAGCAGCCGGTCTCGACTCAAGGGGCTGCTTGTATAATTCTTTTTGCTCATTAAAAAACTTCTTTGCTTTGGCAATAGTTTTCTTTTTTGCTAGTTTAGTTTTTTTAACTACAGATTCGTCATCTAGTTCTTCATCATAAGAAAAATCCTCCATTAGAGAATCTATATCTTCTGGGTCTAAACCTTCGCCTTCTGTAATTGTCAAATACTCTCTTAGCAAAGTATCAGGATTCATAGCACTAAAGTCTTTTTGTAATCTTACATAGTCTTCAATACCTCTTCCTGTTTCTTTTTTATACTTAAAGTAGGATGCAACATCTTCAGGAAGCTCTTCAGCTTCTTTTCTGGCTGCATTTAACTCATCTAATGAATTAATTTCCCTACCATATCTTTTTCCAATATATGAAAGAACGTCTTCTTCAGATAATTCTGCCGGTTCTTGAACTGGCTCTGGTTTTTCTTCAGAAGTTTCTTTTGCTTCATTAGCAGTGTTATCACTACCATTTTCCGCAAAGTCCATTTTTACTTGAGGAGTTTCTTCTGATGATTTATCTTCCTCAATTAATTTTTCTTCATGCTTATCAAGAAGTTCTTTTTCAACTTCTTGCATTGATTTTTCTTCTACAGATTCTACTGCTTTTACTTTTAATTCCATTTAATTTAATTTAAGTTACAAAGTTAGTTAAAATAATAACGCTCATTATCGAGGTGAAAACTCTGATAAATCAAAGCCATCAAGGCTGTCTTCATTAGACTCAAAGTTTTGAGGAGGTAAATTATTTTTACGTTGTGTAATTAATTTAGACTGCTCGCTATTTTGCTGACTAATTCTGTTGCTCTTGGCTTGTTCTCTTTCACCCTCTCTAAAAGCTAAGGCTTGTTCGCTTGTGTTTCGAAGCTGAATATTATAATCAAACTCCTGCTGCATTAATTGAGATTTAAGCTGTGCTTCAGCTTTTTGCTTTTCTATTTCAAAAGCTATTTCAGCCTGCTTAACCTTCATTTTAGATTGAGTCTCTAACTCTATCTTTTGCATAGCCACTTGAGAAGCCATTTCTTGAGACTTGAGTTGCTGTTGAGCAATCATGGCTTGTTTTTGCATAGCCATTTTTTCATCACGCTCTTGTTTAGCAAGTCTTTTAACTTTTAATAATTGATTAGCTAGTTTAAGATTTCTAATTTCACGAATATCAATAGCATCTTCTAAATTTATATCACCTTTAGATAGTGCCATTTGAATGTTCTGCTCAAGCATAGCTTTTTGCTCTTCGTCTGGAGAAAGTTCTATAAATACTCCAAAGTCATATATGTATAATTCAGATATTTCGCCTAGTATACTTACATTGTACTTGCCAATTTTATTTATAAAGTCTTCTTTAAAATCTGAGTACTCTAAAATATCAGCCACTCTATAAGTTAAAGCCTCTGCTAATGAACGATATATATAAAGACTTCCATCTAATATATGTCTAGTAGCAGTATTTGAGTTTAGTGCTGCTAGTTTTTGTACCCCTACTAAAGCTTCAGGAGAAGGTGTAGAACCGTCTCTAGCCTCATTTAAGCCCGTTACACCACGAATCATGTCTAGGTAGTGGTTGTAGTTGGCTATAAGCATTTGCGTCTTAGAAGCGCCTGAATTGCTTGTGAGCTGCTGTATGGGTATTTTACCTTGATTGTACTCTCCTTCTTGGGTATAACTCCTACCGACTACACTACCTGTTTGAAAGTATAATCTTAATGCGTCAGATGGGTCATATGCCGCACCTGTTCCTAAGTCCACTTCATTAATACCATCTGCATCAATATAAACTCCATCAGGAACAACTCTAGCTATAACCTGTTGTAATTTTAAATGAGTCAGCTGTATTAAATCAGCAAAAGGAATCATTCGTCTTACTAAAGACTCAATAACTCCTTTATACATTCTTGGTGCTACGGCAACATAATTTGGTAAAGCGTGCTGTGATGATGACTTAGGTCTAACCATATTCTTAGCAAGTTCCCACTTGATAATAATATTAGTACCCATTACCATTACACCATCATACCATACGTCAATAGTTTTTTCTATTTTTTCAAACTTTCCATCTTCCATCATTTCTTGTGGAGGATTAAAAGTGTCATCTTTTTCTATCATCTTAGAGCCACCGCCTTCAAGTATTCTTTTCTTATAAACCATTTTTTTAGTGGTCTTATAATTAAAATACATTAGAGTACAAGTGTCTCTATAAAAAATATCATTCTCATAAAACTGAGCTACATTATAATAATCATACCAGCTCTGACTATATTTAGATATTTCTTCTAAATCTTCACGAGTAAGACTAGGGTCTATTTTTAATAACTCGCCTATAGGCAATGTTTTAATTTCACCCCAATAAAAACAATCTTTAAAATGCGGGTCTTCAGTATAACTGTATACAACATTAGCTGGGTCTACATAAGATATTTGAACTCCAGCACCGGGTAAAAATTCGTGTTTAGCTACAGACATCCCTATAACTGTAGAGTCATAATCTATTTGTTTACGAATATCATCATAATGATTTTCTGAAAACATAGTATCTACAGCCTCTTCTTCTGCTATCTCTATTGCAGGTTTATAGTTGAGGTTCATATAAAGTGAAAGCTCCTCATCAGAAGAGGGCAAATCATCAGGGTCCATTATAAACGGGTCTACCCCTGTCTGCTCCTGTATAGTAGTAAGAATATCTTTAGCGGCCATCTGACCCTCTATCATGTCTTGATACTTACTTCTTTTAGCTTGTGATAATGCGTCTTGAGCATAAGCCTTAACCTTAAACTCTCTGTCTTGCATTCCATTGACCACAATGTCAACAAACTTTGGAAGTATAGGCACAGGTGTCCAATCTAAATTTAGATAAGACAAGTCTCCATCAATTGCTAATTCGTTTTTGTATTTGGCTATGGACTGCTCGCCCCTAGCATATAATCGCAGTCTGTGAAAGTCCCGCCATTGATTATAATATCTACACTGGTTTCCATCTTTTTTAAACCATTCGTACTGAATAGCCTGTCCTATCTGTAAACCAAATTCGTCAGTAGCTTTTTCAGCATCTGAGACAAATTGACTTGGAAAGCCTGTAGATGCAATGTCTATTGTAACATCCTTCATCTATCTTATTAATTCACTTAAAGTTCCCTTATTTGTATACCTGGCAAAGTTAAGGTTTATTTTTGATTGTTTTTTCTCTACCTGGTACATATGCTTTTGTGTTGCCATAATTGCTAGTCCAGAACTAATACTGGCATCAAACTTAGTTCTGTTGTTTATATCAAACTTAGCCCAGTCCTCTAAGGTTCTGGTAAAGAGCATATTGCCCATTTCGTTTTGTTCTCTAAATGTGCCTTCTAAATCTAATCCTACATTTTTTTCTATGTATGATTCTATTGCAGCAGCGTGTGATTGTTTTACATCTTCAGAACTGTTTGGAATACCACCCAGCTCTTTTTCACTTTTAGAAAGTTTTGACTTATGTTTATCTGGTCTATCTATAGAAAAAGGTCTATAGCCTCTATTTTTAAAATGGTATAACAATCTAGGTTTATTATTTTCTACAAGGATAGGCATTCCATAAAACACACAAGCCATAAGCACCTCTTCAAAAAATATCTCAGCTGTTTGTGGTCTAGCTACATACTGTAAAAAAAACTCATTTGCTGGAGCTTCTTCCATGCTAAAGGTTGTTATGCCGTGCAGCGCTCCATTAGAGCCGCCTCCACCTACAGTTCCTGATATATCATACGAGTCACATCCAAATGCTCCTATATGCTCGTTGCCTGGATAATGTAATCCGTTTCTTTTTATTACTCTATTTTGTAAGTTTTTTGAAGGAACCCATCCTATTAAAAACCTTCCTTTTTTATCAGGAGTAAAAATTACCTTAGTATCTTTTATACCATTCTCCCAATAAAACTTACCTCTTGTTAAATGGTGTTGCATAATAAGCGAGTCATTATAATCTATCTGCTGATATATTTTAGTAAGGTTAAATAACGATGATTTACTTTCATCTCTAAATGCATGAGACTCTGTTCTAGGAAACTGGCGATAAAATTCATTAAGTGCGTCAGCATCGTGTTTCAAAGAATCTACTTCAGCCTCCCAATAGTTTATAGCTCCGTTTGTAATCCACTCACCGTCAACACCTTTGCGTTTTTCTTTAGGAACCCTAAGAACGGGCTGTCCGTATATGTCTATGAATCCTTCCATGTTCATTTCCATAGGAATAAACAAAGAGTACATACCACTTTTAGTTTGACCGTTGGCGTTTCTTTTGTTTACATCTGAATCTTCATAAAGCTTTTTAAAATTATTACCACCCTTGTCCAATGCGTTAGAGGTAGAACCCATTAAACATTTGCCAATAATCCTACTACCTAATCTTAAACAAGTTTTAGTAACCCTCCAGTTGTTAAGAATATTATTTGGCTTTATCCATTTACCGCTTTCATCGTGAACAAGAAGCAAAAGCTTTTCACCATCGTAAGAGTTATCATCTGTATTTTTCCAGTCAATAGTAGTATCTAATCCTGTTAATTCATTATCCACTACTTCATACATATTTTTTTTAGTAATCTTAGAGGCTGGTATCCTAAAAGCAAGCTCGGTCTTTGGTTTGTCCATACCATCTTGAATAGGTTTAAAAAAGAACGGAAGTCTGTTAGAGATAGGCACTACTTTATCTGTAAACATTTTTTTAGAATCTGAACCTGTTTTAGAAAGAATCCCTACCCTTGAGTCTTTTGCTAGTGTTCCTGTGTTTACACACTCTGAAGAGCCCATAAAAGAAAATCCAGAACGTCTTATTTTTAAATAGACCATTCCAAAACTTCTTTTGTCTGCTCTGCTTGCTTCCCAAAAAATATAAAAAATTCTATTAGCCTCTCTATAGTCTGGATAGCCTACATCAATAGTAGACCACTGTAAATACATATAGTGAGCGCCAGTAATATAAGTAGGAGTACCGTTGTTTAAAAACCAATGTCCTTCTTCTCTTCTATCAAATTCAGACTCTATATAGTCTACCCATTTAGATTTAAAAACTGAAGGCATTTCATTCCATTGAAATATAGACTGTATTTTAAAAAGTTCTTTTGATAACTCTTCACGCTCCCAATATTGTTCCGACTTAGTTGTAGAACGGCTATAAGGTTTTTTAGGAATTAATGGAAGTCCTATCCTTAGTCCTGATATTTCTACAACATCCCCTATTTTTCCGTTTTTAGAAATACATATAAAGTCATACTTTTCATTATAACCATACTCCCAAGTTTTAGCCCTGTTTTTATTAGCTAAAACTCCTTTAGGGATGTATTCTTTTAATACCCTATATATATTATCTTGAGCGTCTTTCTGCAAATCCTTGTTTTGTTTCTACCTTTGATTCGGTACTGTTAGATATATTAATTTTTTCTTGTTCAGCATCTATTTTATTTAAAATATCAAAAGCATCAAAAACCGCTAGTTTTTTTGTGGCTGCTGCATTTTTTAATCTATCTGCTGCTAGCTCATCTTCAGGGTCGTGCTTAATAATATCTTCTTTAGCAACTTTAATAAGCTGCTCTACAGCTTTTCTTCCTGCTTCAATTATTTTTTTCTTTAATTCTTCTGAGCTCATTTTCTTTTAAAGCGTTTTTTAAATGATATTTCTCCCAATGCATTCTATATTCAAATCCTTCAGCAAATGTTTCATCACATTGACTACACTTAATAGAGTGTTTCACAATACCATTGTAATGTGATGGTCAAACATTCTATATAATTTTTCACCCTCAACATTAAACTCATATTCAGTGTCTGGCTGAAAGGTAACTAAATCTCCTTCTTTTAATCCTTTACTTAACAAGTATTTATTTATATACCTAATCTTACCCATAAGCGGCTCTTCGGCAAAAGGCTTATGAATGTATGAATCAGTAACTGGTATTGGTTTTACAAAACAATATTTATCATGACAGTGCCACTGATTGTTTTTGTTATACATATAAAATTGCATAGTGTCTACAAAAAACATATCGTCTTTAAAAAAACTTTTTCCGCTTTTTTGACGACCCTTCATGTCATTGTAAAACTTAAATACATTATGATGTACTAATAATATATCTCCAGGCTCTATCTCTCCCTGATATCCTAAAGGAGTAGAAACAACTACTGCTTTTCTGTTTGATGCTAAGTGATTTTCTTCTGAAGTACTTGTTATAAAATCTATGCCCCCTATTTTTTTAGAATTATCATATCTTTTACCGGCTAGAGGTTTTACTATAAAATAAAATGGTGACCTCATTAAAAGCTTATATTGTATTCTATTGATATAGGCATAGTAGAATTAAATTCTTTCCATAAAAATACTTCACTTCCTTTTTCAATCCAAACAATTATAGAGCCTGTTTCTTTTTTTTGTTGTATAAGATGTATTTTATGAGAGCCTCCTAAGATATCTTGCCCTACCAGATAGTGCATTGCTCCTGACTTGTAATCAGGGCCTACTGAGATTTTTCTAATATTCATTGCATTAAATTTATTAATACAAATATAATAATTATTTGCCTGGAAATTTTACGCCTATCTTATCTGCCGTTCTCGCTCCGAAGTATCCGCACAGAACCCATGTGAGAAGTGAAGCTGTGTCGTCTGTCGGCAGTCCCATATACCACCCACCAACATAAGAACAAACCAATACAGCAAGAGTAAGGGGGCGAACATTTCTTGCAAGCCAAGACTGGCTTCGAGAATCGGACACCCAACGCCTAGTTACCCCATCTATCTCAGCACGTTCAAGCTTTAATTTCTCAAGAGCTATTTCTTTGTCTGCCTCTGATAGCTGACTGTTTCCAGATATAAGTTCTGATATAACATTTCCCGGCAAGAAAGCATCGCCTACTATTCCAAGTATTGAAGGAGCTTTTTCAATAAGGAATTTTCCTACGCCCGTTTCTTTAAATGGTTTTTTAGTTTTGCTCATGCCACTCTGTATAATGTTTTGCCATTAACTTTATCAGCTATTAAACATCTTTTTCTGTTTTCATCTTCTGAAATATAACTTACATGAATCCAGTCTGGGTTAGTCTCATCTCCAAATTCCCATATAAGCTGGTCAAAATTTAAATTGTTTTTTATAAACTCATACATCTCGGCATTTGTTTTATGCTCAAACGTATCATCCAGGTCCATCGCTCTACCCTGACAATGTTGGCTTCGGGAACTTCCCCCCAAAACAGAGTTTAATTTTTCACAGCGGAACATACTTGTAATCTTTATAGGACCTCCTACATATTCTCTAAGAGGCTCGAAAACATTATGAGCAACCCCAACCATATTAGAAACTTGATAACCATCGGGTGTATTGTTTATATTTAACCTTGTCGCCGTGTGCGACTTAATACTTTCTTTATAAGAAATATGTTCACTTATTCTTTCCATACATTAAGTACCACTTGTGTATTGTGTAACCAATTGATACTAAAAGTAATAAAATTTTTAAAATCACATCTATATGTGTCATAGAAATTCCTAAGACTAAACTATTTATTCCCAATATTTTTATATCGTTAATTGACATTGCTGTTTGGTTTAACTATATGGTACACCACATTAATATCTAAAAGTGCGCTATTTGTTTGTGTATATTCCATTATGCTATTGCTAAATACAGGTAATCATTACTACCATTAATATCACTATTAGAAGTTAATATTTCAAATGAAGTTGAATCAAAAATAATATCTAAAGTTCCATCTTCTGCAAAAATACCATTTGCATAAAGCCGACCCTTCCCATTAGGTGCTGTGGTTCTCGCACTATCAAACATATTCCAATAATTACCATTACTTGTAGTACTTTTAATTAATAAGAATCTTGGTTGAAATCCTGTAGTAACAACTTTACTACTTGAATTTGAACCTGTATAACTCCCTATCTTCTGATAACCTGCAATGTCTGCGAAACAGTAGGCAATATATTTGTCAGTGCTACCGTTTGTATGGGCATTAGCAATAGAGCCTAATTGAAAAGTTGTTGTATTGAATGCTTGTGGACTTCTGTTTAGTTCATTGTCTCTTGCTGCGGTAGTGTTTAAATATAAAGAATGTTGTTGATTAGAACTATTTAAATATCCTACCATCCAATTATAACCTCCTAACAACCTTTTAACTATAACTAAACGACATTGGATTCCTAGTCCGTGTGCCACAGTAGCATTTGCCGCACCATTTCCTGTATATTCTACAATACTAAATCCACTTGCTTGATTTGCGCTGACTATACTTGTAATGTCCCCATCATTATTAATAGTAGGCAACCCTCCTGCTTTCCAGCTCCAGCCAACGTAAGTTCTTCCTGATGTATTAACTTCACCTCCACCACCTGCACCATCTAAACTAAATCCATTTAAAGTTAATGCAACAAAACCATTATAAGTTGTGCTTGCAGCTGCCGTTGTATTTGAAGAAATCCTACTTGGTTCGCCTCTTACAGAGTCGTGTAACTCGTGACTTGTTGCGTTACTTATTGATTTTATCCAAGTAAAATCAGGAGCAAAAGGAGTATATATATTCTGCGTTGCACCATTACCTGTATATAAAGTAGGGGTAAAGCTATTCGCTAGCGTAGGTACTGAACTGTCTTTGTCAGCAGCTATGGCTAGGTAGATGTAATTTTCCGCACGATTACTATCTCCGTCTGTAGTTATAGGCTGAAAGCCATTTGTAAAAAATTCTATACTATTATTTGTTCCTTCTAGGTCACTAAGGTTAGCAAACAATGCTTTATTTCTTGGATTTGATGGGCTTCTCTTATTATCTATCATTAACCATTGAGTGGTTGATTGAGTTCCTTTTATTAATAAAAATGCTGGTTCAAATCCTCCTGTTCCTGTGGCAGTGCCATCATCTGTAGTATACACAATAGGTCCGTTAGTAGAGTTTGTGCCCGTATAACTACCCACCTTCTGATAACCTGTGATGTCTGCAAAGCAATAAGCTATTTGTTGTGTATTACTTTGACTTGTGTAGCTACTTTGGAATATTGTATCATTAACGACTGAACAAAAATTAGCATCAGGTGCAACTACTCCATCAGCATTTAAGGTTAAATATTGACCTGTTCCCGTAGATTCAGTATACACAGTCCAACCAAAACCACTAGTATTAAAAATTTTATCTATAATTAGTTTAGGAGCAACTCCAAGTCCGTGTGATATTTGTTGTGAACTTGATTGGCTTGCTACGTCATATTGAACAATACTAAATCCAGCATCTACATTCTTTTTTATTGTTGAAGCAAGAATAGACCCACTTGCACTAACGCTTTCTGAAGTAGGAGCGTACCAACACCAAGCTACATACTCATTATTAGAGGCTCCAAAATCTCCTCCAACACCAACTGTAAAACCATTAGTAGTATTTAAAGAAGTTACACCATCTGATTGTGTTACTTCTGCAATATCTCTATTTGGTCTTAAATATTTTGTTGTACCCCTTATAGAATCAACAAGGTTATGGTCATAAGCTTGATTAC
>Ga0209337_1000608_pt1 | contig 28882 bp, 21 predicted proteins | sample LinPmetageLP53_FD_184044 | JGI IMG/M metagenome (GOLD analysis project Ga0209337, IMG submission 184044) | Marine viral communities from the Pacific Ocean - LP-53 (SPAdes) (version 2) | ecosystem: Environmental > Aquatic > Marine > Oceanic | place: Pacific Ocean | collected 2010-02-08 | reverse complement strand
CTTTAGCTCCAGGAAACTTTTTGTTAACTATATCTTTAACTATAGATGATGCTATAACACCTGATCCATATCTATATAATGGTCTTATATTTAATGTAGTAGGCTCGTAATTAGGTATTTCTTTTTGTGTTCTAGTAAGAAACTTTTTAATCTTTTCTTTAGATTCTTTTACGGCTCCTATTAATTGATCTATCTTACGCTTATCTTTCTTCTTGGCTTTTTTAGTAGGGCCTTTGTCTTGATATGATTCGGGGGTTGCTTGTTCTAGCTCTCCAATAACTTTATCGCCAACAACTACTTCAATTTTACTTTCATATAGTTTATTACCAAATTGGAAATACAATTTGCCATCTATCTCAACTACACCTTCCTGACCTTTAACAGGCTCTACTAATCTTAATGATATGTTTTGACGTTTACTTAATAAACTAACTATATCTGCCTCTTTATATGCAAAGAATTTAAGGGCTTTCCCTTTAGCTCTTTTAATCATGTAGCTAAATTTACTAGCTGATGGACCTCCTACTTTTTCTATATCACCTACAACATTAACAGGTTCTCCTTTTTCTTTTATAGTTTTTTCTGTGGATTCGTATTCCTTAGTTTTAGGAACTATTTGACGTTGGTCTTTTTTTTTTTCGTCTTTGTCAGACTCTTTAGATTTTTCTTTAGATTCAGCCCTCTCTTCTTTTTTTACGGCTTTATCTACATCTTCTCTATTAATAATTTTATTAATACCTGTACCCACTATAGAGGCAACTGTCGTGGCTGCAATTTTACCAGCTTCTAATAGTTTTATTAAATACTTCTTTGCAGTAGGGGTTATTTCATTTTTAGTATAATCTTTAACTTTTTTTATAGTCTCTTTAGTTTCTGGTGATTGTGCCTTGTCTTTTGCTTTACTAAATAAACCTTTAACACCTTCTACGGCTTTACTACCTAAATCTTTTACTGTTTCTAAGATACCAGTCTTCTCTTCAGCTTTTGTTTTGGCTTCAGCTTTATCTGCTTCAGTTTTCTGCTTCTCACCTTCTTGTGTAAATGTTTCAAACTCGTCTTTTGATAAACCTTTTTCTTTAAATCTAGAATCTCTTTTACCAGTAGACTTAGCTATAGGAGCTTGATCCACCTTAGCTGTATATATATCCTCTATTGATTGCTCAACATTTGCAAGATCGTTATTTAAAGCTTCTAACGTTGCATTATGTTGGTCTTTTAATATTTTAAGTTTAGCTTCTAATTTTGCTTTATCTTTAATAACAGATTTTTGATGCTCTACTGTTTCATTATATCTTGCTGTCTCATCAGCTATTTCTCCTTCTTTACGAGTTTTAACCATTTCTAGGTTAAATGCTTTTTCAGCACCTGCCTCTGTAAGAGAACTATTAACATGATGTGTTTCATAGTCTCTTTCAGCTAATTCAATTCTAGCTTTATATTCAAGCCCTTGTTCTTCTGATAGTTTATTGTCTTTAACTAAGTTATCTACAATAGACATAGCAGCAGAACCATCTCCTGAATAATTCCATAAATTTGATGCAATTAAGTTATCTATAGCTTGTTCAAATATTATAGCTTGATCTGCACTCATATTGCCTTCATTGTTAGAAAGCATATCTATTACATTATTATAAGCATCTATCTTTTTATCAGTGAGATGTTTTCTTTCAGCAGCAGCATCAAAGTAACCTCTAGCTCCACCCATAGCACCTCCTAATCCTACAGAAGACCAGAATATATCTCTAAGTTCAGGCCTGTCTTCACCAAATGGAGCTTCTCTAAGCCATGACATTGCAGAAGCATAACCTTTATTGTTAGCTTGTTGTATGTTTTTGTATTTAGCCCATTCTTGATACACCTCTTGGAATCCTTCTGTTATTCCTTCTATACTTGCATATGCCGCAGCAGCAGGTAAATTAGGAACCACTCTTCTCATTAACATTCCTGTAAGCCCTTTCATGTTTGTAGCAAATGGTGTTTTAGCAATTGGATTTCTTAATACTTTTCCCATCACGCCTCTACCAGCACCTCCAAATAAAATACCATATTGAAGCATATCTACTCCCATCCATTTAGCATTATCTCCCATAACGCCAGCAGCATGACTAGCTGCTTCTTCTGGTGTAAATAACGGATTGCCATTATCATCTACATCATTAGCCATTTCTTGATAGGCTTCTCCAGCTAAATAAGCTCCTTCAAATAAATTGGCTGTTGCACCACCACCAATATATCCACTTATATTTCTTGCAAGTTTAGTAGGGGCATATCCTGCCTTACCAAGATCAACTCCTAGTTTGCCTAAAGCACCTGTACCTTTTACTCCTTTAAATCCTTTTTCTCCAGCCCCTGTTAGTTTTACACCCTTAGCCATTTTACCAAACATACCTGATTTAGACGCATACTTTAAAGCTGTAGGACCATACCTCCCGAGTAATCTTCCTGCAAACATAGACCCACCAGCATAGGGTATTACAAATGATGCAGCATAAGGAACTAATCTAGATATTTTAGAAGACCAAAACTCTCCTTTAAACATATCGTCCCATGTTATATCTTGTAAGTCTTCAGATAATACTAAAGCATTTTCTTTTTGATATTCTGTTCCTACTTTTTTAAGATAAGAGCCTACACTCGTAGTTAGATCTCCTTCTCCTGGACTAACTAATGCAGTAACAAAGTCAATAGTATCTCCTGTTCCAGCAACTAAATCACCCCAACCTGCTTTTAATCCCCTCTCTACTCTTTGTCCAGCAGAACTAATCATTTCAGCAGGATCTGCAAATTGTTGTTCTGGAGCAGCACCTTCTCTTAATCTATCTAATCCAGCATATTGCTGGTCTCCCATCTGATCAGCAGCCATACCTCTAGTATATCTGTCTAATTCTATATTTTGCTCAGGCATAGTAGACACACTTCCTAGTAATTGAGAAAAATTAGAAGGTTCTGTATTCATCTGAGAATCATACTGACTCTGTAAATCTTGTTCAGGTGATTGAGGTTGTCTAGTAGTAGGGTTAGCGTTTCCTAATAATATGTTTAGCCCTGATGTATAGTCTTCTGCCATTATTTATTATTATAATAATTCTGAATAGTTCTAGCTAAATTTTTGCTTTGATTATAAGCCTTTGTATCACTTGTACTTTCTCTATATTTATTATACTGGCCTGTTTTTATAGCTTCTAGCATTAATTCAAACTGAGGATTACCAGAAGTTAAGCCTATTTTTAATTGTTGTGCTTGATAAGCCATAAGCTCATAAGGGGTGTTAGCTTGTTTGGTTATATTTCCTTGATCATCTTTTTCTACAACAACTGGAAATTCTTTTTGTTCTTGCGAAGCTAAGTATAAATCAGCAATTATCATAGGAATTGCTTGTTCAATTTTTTTACTAGGTATTCCTGCTGTAGCTAATCCAACAGTAAGAGATTGATCATAAGCACTAACAACTTGAGAAACAGCAGCATCATCTGGTAAATTCATTTGCTTTTGTATCTTAGCTCCATCAACTAATTTACGATTATTTTGATATTGCTTGTGTGCCATCTCTTCTTCATAAGTGGCCATTTGATTTAAAACATTATTTAAGTCTTTAGAGTCTATACTTTTATTTATAGTAGCTTGAAGATTTGGATCCTCCATGTCAACTTTTCTATAATAAGCATCATCAGGACCTAAATCATCATCTATAAGTTCAGCAACCATAACATAATCAAATTGAACATCTCCATACTGTTCTTTCATTTTATTCATATCATCTTCACTAGATACATCAGCTAGTAAGAAAGTGTCTCCATCTTTATTCTTACCTTCTAATGCAACATGATAACCAGTTAATCTTAAATCCATAGTTTCTGATTCTTGCCATAAATTCGCACCTGTAAATACTGTTGATGCAACATCTTGATCAGTTATTTTATGACCTCTCCTATCGTATAATGTTGTTGTATTTATATCATTAATTTTACGATTTCTAGTATTGTATCTAGATGTTGGATTCTCTTCATCTCCTTCATAAACACCAGCCCAAGCCTTTGTTACAGCGCTTTCTAGGTTAGGGTTATTAGCAAATATTCTACCACTACCAACTAATTGCATTCCTTTAGAAAAAGGAGATTTTCCACCTTTAGTACTATGCATTCTAGTATTCTTATCATAACCACCTAATCTACCCCAAGGTTCAGAAGAAGTTTCATCAAATAATTCATTAAATGAATAACCTTTTCCTGCTTTGTTATTATCTTGAACTTTAAAATAATCAGATCCTGTATAAACTCCTGTTTGATTTGAAACATCTAAAGATCTAACTAACTCAGTTGAATATTCTGTATCTATTTCTTTTGTACCAAATATAGCTTCATCACCAAAACGGCCTATACCTCCAGATTCTTGGTATTGTAATTCTGTACTCACCCAATTTCGTATATCAATATCAGTGAAAGTTGATTTACTAACTCCTAAATCTATTTCCATGTCATTTGTAATTGACATGTAGTTAGAAGCTATAACATCATCTAAATCAATATTATCACCTACATTTGCCCCCTCACCAGCATTAGCTAAATAGTCTCCTCTAGGGCCAGTGTATTTATAAATATCAGTTAATCCTTTCTGCCAATCGTCAAATCTTTTATGAGAGTTACTTGTAAGAAATTTAGCATAACCATCTTTATCTAAAGCATATTTTTGATATTGCTCTATTGATGCAAGGTTTTGATTAACTCTATTTAGAATAGGATTTCCTTTTTCAGGATCAGCATGAGGTGTTTGTACTCTTTGTTTATATTTTGATAATGCTTCATCTAAACCACCATGTAATCTTGCATTCGGAACATTATCATATTGCTTTAATATTTGCTCTATATCTGACCATCCAGAATAATCTTTATGCCAAGCAGAGTAATCATCTGAATCTATTTGTCTTCTATATTTATTTTTTGTAAATATAGCATCTTTAGAGGCTTGAAATGCTAAATCTAATTGACCCTGTATGTTCTGTTCTCTTTCTTTCTCCCTTAGTTGTAATTGAGTTTCTTGCTCTTGTATTTGTAATTGCTGTAATTTTTGAGCATCACGATTAGCCTGTATGTTCCCTGCTGCTTGCATAGGACCAGTTAGTGCTTCAAATAACCCGTAGTCTAGTGCCATATTTTAGTTTTCTGATAAATTGTCTGGAGAGTTTACTCCTATTTCTTTATTAGTAGAGAATAGATTTTGTAAAATTCCAGTACTACCATTTAAACCTGAAATAGCATTTGTAAATGCTGCTGATGTAAATGCAATTGCTGCTTTTTTAGTAGCGACTTGTCTTTCCATATCTTCTGTTCTATCCCTGTCTGTTCTCTGCATATCAAAATTTTCTTTAAATAGCATTATCTTTTCATACTTTTCAGCATTTTTTCTTTGTAAATCTTCATCCTTTACAGCATAGTCTAATAAAGCTGAAGATCTTTGAGCGTCTAAAACTCCTGACTGCGCTAAGAATTTAGCTCTTTGACCACCAGAACCTCTTACAGCATTCTCTAATCCTCTTTGATAAGACCCATCTATTTCTTTTCTAATCTTCATTTCTTCAGATGGATGAAAACCTTTTTTAGCTAACTCTTTAGTTTGTCTTAAATGCTTCATAAACATTGGAGATAACTGTGGGCTAGCTTGAGGTTGTATTTCTTTCATAGCAGCCTTCAGCCCCTTTTTCCCCATTATATATGATATAATAGCTCCAGGCCCGCCAATAGCATCTAATGCAGCCCCTGCTCCTTGTAATAAAGCATTACCAGCTCCAACTAATTTTTCAGATCTTGTTTTTCCTGTATTAGCAGGAACAATAGGCTCTTCAATTTTATCAATTACTTCTTGTGTCTCAACAGCTTCAGGTTCCGCCTCTATAGGCTCTTGAAGAACATCTGGAGTGTCTAGTGTTTCATGAAGCATTACATCAGGATCAACCTCTGGAATTGTTTCATCTGTTTGATCTGTATATTCCGTCCCTTTCATTCTGTCAATTTCTTCTTGACTATAATAAGTAGACTTAAAATTATCTTGATACTCTTGAGGTGAATATTTTAAATAAGTAAACAAAGTGCCTCTAGCCTCATCAGTTAAAGGGATTTTATTATTTATTATTAAGTCAATAGCATTTTTATTATCCAAAGCATTAATGTCATCAACAGTTAAAGGATTTGTTTTATTACCCCCTTGAAACCTTTCTGTTATACCTTCTAGGGTTATGTCAGAATTAGGAGCAACATAAGATGGTATTTCAGATTTATGTTTATTATATAAATCAAAAGGACGTTCAAATTGAGCTTGACCTCCTTTTATAGAAAATTCTCTTCCTTCATCAATTAAATCTAATTCTAGTAAAGACCTATTAGGATTTTCTTTTTTTAATTTTTCTAACCTATCTTTTAATCTTTGTTGGCCAGCAAATTCTCCCTTTAACGTAGTATTTACTCCAGTGCTATATATTTCTTCATATAAAGATTCTAATAAATTTAAATCATTGCCGTCTTTATATTTCTTTATAATTCTTTTTACCTCATCTAATGTATTTCCTTCCTCTCCTGTAGTAACCCAACCAGAACTTGTAAATTTTCCTATTGAATCAAATAACTTTTGAGCATCTTTTTTTGCTATTTCTTTACTTATATCTGCCATTATGCCATTCCGTTTGATTCCCACTTATTAATATTCTCTTGTGCTACCATAGCTATTTCTTTATCAGTCATAGTTGACTTAAATTGATCTGTAGCATGGTCATATATACCAGATCCTTTTTTTGCTTTAAAAGGAAGTTTACCTCCACCTACATATATATTACCTTCAATATCTACAGGCATTGGATTGCCTTGATGTGTTTCAGGTCCTGGAGTTAATTGTTTATTATTCATTGCTTTTCTAATAGGAGCAGAAGCCATAGCATAATTTCCACTAGCTAATCCTTTCTCTACTTTATCTTGATCATTTACAATTAATTCATTTCCTGTAAATTCAGCAACTATATTCTCATCCATCTTCATTCCTTCTTCAGCATAAGCTCCACCGTATTGATTATCGTATCTTCCTTGTCTTTGATTATACAAATCTGTTGTTTGCTGGGATAACATATCTTGTCTCATTTCTTTTACTTGATCTTCTCTTGAGCTATAAATATCATCTTGCTGCTCCTTAATTTCTGCCTTTACTCTCTTTATATTAGCTTTTGCTTTTCTCTTTTTCTTTTTACTCCAAATACTTCCTAATATTAAACTACCTAATAATACAAAAGGATTCATTCCAAGAATAGGGGCAACAGTAGCCCCTCCAATACCAGTAGTAGCCCCTACACCAGCTAATTTAGCTACCTGACTAGCAGCCATAGCTGTTGAAGCATAAGTACCTAATTTTTCTGTTTGAGTGTAATCATAAGGGTTTTGATTTTGTGTAAAACCATACACTGCCGCGGCTGGACCAAGATTAAAATTTTGAGCTCCAGCGAGTCCAGTTCCTTTACCTATAGTAGCTCCATATAAATCAGATGCTCCAGATGCTAGATAAGGAGAAATTTTACCAGCTATATTAGCATATTGCATTCCCTTCATCCCCTGCATCATTAAGTTTTCTCCTGAATAAGGTTTATAATCACTAAAGGAAGCCATAGGATTATTAACATTTGTAGAGCTACTATAAATATCTCTAGCTGTTTTTGGTGTAAATGCACCTGAAGAATTAGGGTTTACTGGGCCTGCATTAAAATTAACATTATTTAAATTATTAGCTTTATTTGCATATAAATTCTGCATCCCAGATCCATATTGATTTACAACGTTAAGTATGTCAGAATAACTCATAATCTTTTTTTTAATAGGTTTTTCTATATTTTGCAAGTATTGCAAAGATATTAAATTTATCTGTGGTTTGGGCACTATATTTGATTTTTGCCCACGTTCCTCTAGTTCTACGTGGACTTTTTTCAGTTCTTAATGAAGTTTTTAATATTCCATCTATATACTTGTCTGTTTTTAAACCTCCTATTTCCACCCAATCAACATCAAATGTAGATTCTCCAGTAGGACCTGATAAATCTATTCTAATTCTCTGAATTGTAGAATCGTTCCAATCTACAGTAGAACTCATGTCCCATTCAATAATTACAAATTCATTATCTATTCCTCCTGGTTCGGCTATTATTGAAGTTCTAGTTGCACTTTCTGGTAAATTAACATAATCTCCACTTGCTTTTCTTATAGGATCATGCCCTTGCCAAAATACTTGACCCTCCCAGTTATTGCCATTAAGAGTTCTTCTAACTCTCATTCTGATTATATTATTATACTTACCAGGTAAATTAATTTCTTCTCCATGACTTGGACTTCTAAAGCGACCATCTCCATTATATGCTAAAGTAATATAAGTTGGTGATATGTCGGGAGCTGTAAATCCATTAGCAGCACCAGAATAAAAAAGCCATCCATTCATTGTTGCATTAAAATCCCATCTTCTATTAATAACTAATTGTTCAGTTTCGTCAAGATTTGTTGTCTTAAGATCCAAAACATTTTTTACATTGATAGTATCGTGTGTAATATCTGTTGTATAATCTATAAAGCTAAAGTCTACATGCTTAGGGGTCATTATTATTTTACAATTATCAAATACCTTACTATTTGCAGCCTCACTATTAATTATTTTTACAATATAACTTTCATCAGCCACCTCTTTTACTCCTTCCCAAAATAAAGCAAATCCAGATGTAGTTGGTGCTGATGGGTCTACAGGAGATACTAAACCTGATTGTAATTTAAAAACATCATCTTTTTTACTAAAGAAATTATTTTTCTTTTGTTCAATATGTTTATCCCATACCCATAATCTTAATGGATTACATCTTCTATTTCTACTAGGAAGTGTCGTTCCATCAGGAGTAGATGTATGACTTCCTGATAAAGTATAAGGATAAATAGTATTGCTACCAGAGAATCCATCAGTAAAACTAAAATTAGATATAGAGTTTACATTAATTTCATTTTCTGGACAAAGTATAAAAGATCCTTGACCTCCAGTTAACCATTGAGGTGGTGCAACACTATACTTAGATGTAAAAGCATTAATGGCTTCACTGTATACTAATGTTTCTGAATCACCTACTGGCTGTGAATATTGTGTATTATCTGTTGAATGATTATCCTCTATTCTTGCAAAAATTTGTCTTTTATCGTTTTTACTATTCCATGAAGAATTATGAAACGTAATTAATAATTCTTTATTTTTAAAATCATATATAGAAGTTATACCTAAAAAACTTAATGGATTATCAGAAAGATAGTTTCTGCTTCCATCTGGCTTTACAACACTATCTAACAGACTATACAGAGTAGGGTGTACTGAACCATCAGTGGGGCAAATTCTATAAGCTCTTTGCTCCCATTCTTTAATGATTTGTTTTAAATAATTTCTTTGACCTAAAGCATCACCTAAAGATATTAGTTTTTCTGTATCATATTTAAATAGTCTACCAAAATTACTATCAACAAAATAAAGTGATTTCTCACTCATTGCTACACTAAATCTATGTCTTGTTCCATATTTAGTTGATATATAAATATGATTTTCTACAGTTTCTCCTGTTCCAGTAAATAAAGATGTACCAGAATCGTCACTTAACATAGATAAAGGATTTACAAGTAGTTTTGCAAAAGCAGTGTCTTGTAAAATATATATCTCATTCTTAAAATTTACTATTTTATTAATCTCTCCATATAACCCTTCCATATCATGGAATTGATTTATAGGGAATACTCTAAATGCATCTGATGTTTGTCCTAATATTTTTGTATTAGAATAAGCAATTTCATAAGGTAAATTTAAACTATCATCAAACTTGTCTTCATCTACCGCTAACCCAGATTTAATATTATTTGTTTGAGAATAAACACTATTGTACAGCCAGTCATTACTGTAAGGGGCTTGATTCATTTCTTTACCTATTACAGTATCTGATGAGTTTAATGTTAATCCACTTCTCATATCTGTATTCACATAAGATTCTACTGGAAATACTTGCCACCTAGCAGCAGATTTTTTCATGTAAGGAGTAGAAGTTTTTTGATGAGAATATAAATTAACAAATGTATCACCACCAAATACTTGAGAAACATGTCCTTGTGTATTACCAGAACTTGCTCCTATAGGATGAAAATTACCACAAGCAATATATCGTGTTTTTTCAATAGACCCTTTATTATATCCTCCATAGGGTGTAGTTTTTCTTACAATAGAACATAAATATTTAAAAGGAACTAAATCTTTTCCTCTATTACTAAAGTTTTGAATTGGACCAGAATCATGAGCTTCTTGATCATTGTTAGATAAACCTATATCGCCATAGTTTGATATCCATGCTGATAGATATGGGAAAATAAAATGGCTATTATATCCTGCTAAATATGAACTAGTACCTGATAGACCGTCTTTATCTTCTGCTCTCCAGTTAGAGTGAGTATATAAAGCAGATAGATTTAATGGAGCAAACCAGCAATTATAATTAGCGTCTGGATAACTACTTATATTTGCCCAATAACTTTCAGAAGAATTAAATTTTCTCACTTCACTATATCTATTATCTACCTCAATTAAAATACTCCTTAATCCCATTTGTAAAGTAGAGACAGTATCATAAGTATAGTCTTGTTTTTTTACATCTGCATATTGATTTGCTGATCCACCAGCTTTATCATTTATATAAGCTATCTTAGAATTTACACCTCCAAAGACATAGCTAGTGCCTGTTTCTGAAAAAGCTGCCAGACCAGGATTGTTAGTATTATTTATAGTAGCACGTTTAACATATCCTAAAGTATTGTTTGAAAATCCACTTACTTTATTGTACTTAACTCTTTTAGAGACTTTAAAAAATCCATTTGGTACTATTTCACCATCTGTTATTTCTTTAGATGCTGATATAGGTAATTGCCATCCATATTGGTTTTTTGGGGAAGCATTACCTCCAGTAGATTTATTTTCTCCAGCGAATAAACCGCCATCAATTTCCATTCCTATTCCAAAATATGGATCATAACAATAATACTTTCCTATAAGAACAGCATAATTATCATCTATATCTTTTCTTGTGCAAAAAGACAAAGCTTGCCTAAGTGTGTGATCAGTTGCTTCTGGTCTCCAATTTTCGTACCCACCATTTATTCCCCAACCATAAGTATTAGGAGAATCATTTAAATCATGAGATTTTTTACTCATACCTCTATTGTGTGCAAAACTATAATTAGGATAATTAGGCCCCCAAGTTGATGTAGCTGTTCTGTACCTTGTTTCGTCAGATAATTTTAATGAGCCATCTATTCTTAATATATCTCCTTCTCTATAAACATATGGTCTAATTCCAAATGCACTATCAGGAGCGTCTAATGTAAAAATACTACCACTTATGTGAGTGGCTGTTTGAGATGTTACATTTGGATCACCTGCAGAAGTATGATTATTAAATTTATCATAACTACCAAAATAAGCAGAGTGTCTAAAATGATTTCCATATGTTCCTGGGCCTCCATGTAAAAGAGAATTATCTCCTTCTCCTCTTGCATCCTCTGCGCCACCACCAGCCCATTGTTTTGAATCTTCTCTTTCTGGCCAATAAAAAACTTTTCCTGCTGTATTCCCTCCTGTAGTTGCTACTCCATTAAAAGTTCCGCTTGTAAAATCACCTGCAGTATTATGATAAAATGCCATATGAGAATTTTCAGCAAGCCCTAAGTATCCATTTAAATATACATTATATTCTGGTTGTTCAGGTAATGTTGGGACTCCTGCTGTTGATCCGCTAGATTGATCATTCCATTGATTTACAAATATTGGGTCTTCGTCAAAAGCTTTATTGTCTTCTGTTGAAAATCTAGTTGTATCATAACCGTATTTTTGTCCATATTTAGAGTTTCCATATTGTGCAGTTTGATTTAATAATCCTTGTTGTATTATTCTTCTATCCTCTTCTGTTCTTTCTGCTCTTACAACTCTAAATCCAGATATTTTTTTTACCACTTCATCTGGTATTATAAATTCAAAAGCTACATATAAATCATATAAATAATGTGTTTTATCAAAGTTTTCTAAATCCATGCCATAAGCCGACCCAGAAACTTGCCAGTTATTCCATGCTGGCATAGCTTTTACACGTCCATCTATTGCTTTATCAGAAGATGTGCCTGGTTTAATAGCGGAATTTAATTCATTTCCATTAGGTTTTATATATGCTTTTAAATTTTGAGTACCCTCATTATGTCTATCAGTAAACCATTCTACATCTACAGGAGGTACAGTATGCCCATAAATATGAGATAATCTATAGTCTTTAATGTTCGGAAGAGATATAAAGTGATCTCCAGACTCTAAACTCCATCCTGTAGTGTAACCTTGCGCTTGATAATTAGCTAAATTATTAGTAGGACGAGTAGGAGAATAGCCTCCACCAGCACCTCCTCTTGTTTTTTTAATATCAACCATTCTTAAAACATCATACTGATGTGGAGTCTCTATATCTCCAATCCATAATACATTTCCTGGAGATCCATTTAAATCATAAGTTTGAACTCCAAATCTATAAATATCACCCCTTTGATATCCTCTTTTATTTCCAGCTAAATGAGGGTCTTTTGATCCACCTAAATTCATAGATGCTCTAAATGTAGTATCACCAGAAGGCCCAGCAGGAGTGCCAGGTATACTTGAAAATTCAGTAATAGTTTCGTCCCCCATACTAGTTGAAGATATAAAAGGAGAATTATATGCATTCTGAGATTGATCTGCAATTTTCTCTTCTATTCCAAATGATATACGACAACCACCTAGGCCATTATGTGCATATTCAAAGCTTTCTGCTCCTAATGTCATTCTATCAGCTAAAAATCTATATTCAAATTTAGTTTTAACTATAGAAGAAGTACCACCAGAACCATGTCTTTGATTAGCAACACATGTTGTCCACATAGGGTTATTTAAATTACCATCATAGTTAAGGTGATCATAAGTTGCGGTTGTTGCGTCATACATAGATCCAGTGCTTCCTAATAACTGTCCGTGCCCACAATACTCTGAATTATAATTTTGTTGATTGCCAATCTCTACAGGTGATCCTGTTGTTCCCTGATAATGCTTAACTTCTGTATCGCTTGTTGTTAGCATTGCGTCTAACTCTTGCAAAGAAGTACCATCCTTTATTCTCCATCTTAAAACTTTAACATTCCATTCTTTCTCAGAAATAAAATTTCTTTTTTGCCTTAGATTTGCAGCAAATAAAATATTATCTTTAATTGCAATATCTTTACAAACATCAAATGTATTTGACTCTATTAATATTTCTTCTAAACCATTTGGAACTTCATTATTCCATACTGTATGTTGAAATGTAGACTGTGTACCAGAAAGTTTATTTCTTGAAACTACACAAACTCTTGGAGCATTATTTTGCTCTTCATAAAGCAATGCATATAATTCAATATATTCAAAACTTACATCTATATCATTTATATTAATTTGAAATCCTTGTGTTCCTAAATTACCTTTTGGCCCACCCCCATATAATGTAGAGCTACCAAACGCTTGATCTGAAACATGATAAATATTACTTAAAGGAGAAAAAGTTGATTCTCCCCCATTTTCTGAAATATACTTATAACAATACTGATAAACACCTACAGGCAAAGATCCACTTAAAGTACTAGCAAGAGTAGGTTGTGATGGCTTCATTAAAGGAGTTATATCTAAAGAGCTTTTACTTAATTCGTCTAATCTGGATTGCTTTATATTTAATGTTCTTAATTGATTTTTATTATCTGTCCAATAAATTCTAGAAATACTTTCGTTTTCAATAAGATGCTCTATTCTAACAGGAATATCTAAATCCATGTTTAAATCTGGATATTGCTGTGATGAAGCTGAATAACAAACTCTTAAATCTGTAACTTTTTTAACTTGTAATTCATGATCAAAATCAACCATTAAAAATATAGTTCTATCTGTTTCTTGGTAAACATTACCTCCTGGAGTATTAGCCCATTCAAATCTACCAACTATCATTAACAGTAATTGACTTGCGTAGGAAACATGACCTACAATAGAACATCTATTAGATAATTCTAAATTATCAGGTCTTGGAGCTCCAGGTCCAAAAAACGGATTAGGACCTCTATCTAAAAATGTTGGATAATCATTTGCAAAATTTGCACCAACACCTTGATCTGCTATTGTAGATATTCCTTTAGTATTGTCATTTGGAAAAGGATTTGCTAAATCAACAAATAAACTATTACCTTCTATATTTTCTACTGTAAATGTATCTCCTGTTGAATTAGTTAATCTAATGTTTTGACCATCCTCATAACTTCCTTCTAATTGAAAGTGAGGGTCAAGATCACTAATCATCCCATGAGTGAAACTTTCTGGTTTAGAGATTCCTGGACTTGATGTTTGGGGATCTTGAGGTTTATTTTTTTTTGCCATACTAATGGTTTGTTAAACTGTTCCCATCGTTTGTTATGGGAACTAGTGTATTCCACATGTTGCCTATTTGTTTTAATTCTTCTGAAGTTGGCATACCATCATCACCTCTAGTTTTACCACATAAGAAATACCATCTTTTTTCTAATTCTTTAGTTATATACTGAGGTAGTTTACCATTATAAAATTCTATTAATTTCATTTGCCACATTATATATTGAGCGACTGCTGTTTCATGACCTTCTTTAATTTTAGGCCAACCTCTTAAATCTACAGGATAAGCTAAATAAACAATAGTAATTTCATCTAAATTATCATGTTGTATATTCAGTCTATTACCATCTACATAATACCTAAAAGATCTTTGTTGAGAGTCATCAGTAGTTTTACCCACTCTTCCTCTATGAACTGCTCCAGTCTTTCTTAATTCTTTATGCTCATGATCTGAATCATCAGTTCCCACTCTAACTGCTAGTAATTTAATATTGTTTTCAGGTAATGTAAGTTGTTGATTTCTAAAAATTCCTTTTCCTCCAGTTAAATTTAATCCATTAACTTTAGCATTAGCATTATCTGAAGCTAATGTGTATTCATTACCTTTTGGACCTATTTCTTTTATTGTTATAGTCAGCACTCCAGTAGTTGTATTTATACTATAATCTGCAACATTTAAAGCTTCTGGATAATTATATATTGCCGAATTAGTATATGTTCCTGTACCAGCAGAAACATCTACCAATCCTGTTAAACTTTGATTTAAACCATATTGAGCTGTTGTATTGTCCAGTGTAGCCGCTAATGTAGCTCCTATCTCTATTTCATTAGGAGATTTGGCCTCTCCTAAATCTGTAGAGTTTCTAAAATATAGTTTTACACCATTTAGTGTAATAGAATCGCCAGATGTAGGATTAGCTGCAAATGTTATAGTTCCTGTAGCTTGAGCACCAGAAGCATCATATGTAGCTTCTTTTTGAACAAACGTATCTTTACTACCTATAAGCTTCTCAGCTTCATAAGACCATTCTATCCAGTTATTTGTATATCTAGAAAAATCTTTTAATCCTAAATTTCTAGCTACAGTTGTAAAAACTCTATCTATCTGTATGTGCATAATATATTATTTTATACAGAAGCAATAAATACTTCTAATTGATGATTAGCAACGCCTTTTACTTTTAAGGCAGTAGCATTATCTAATGTTGATCCTCCATTTCCTCCCTCTACAGTTGTTCCTGTATACATAATACTGCTATTTGCAGCAACAGATGTATAGCCAGCATCAGAATCCTCATCATCTAATCCTACTTGTAGCGCATCAGTTCCATCTAAATTAGTCACCCTAATATATCTTACATCAGCTCTTACAAAAGCAGCATCCGCAGTTGTAGACCCAAAAGTAGCCACTTCAGTTAAATTTGTATTTGCTAATTTTATAATTCTTTTAGATGTGTTCACAATACTGCCAAAAGTATGTGTATAGGTTTGAGCAAAATCTAAACTATCTGAAGAGCCATTATCATGCCCTATAGCTAATGCTTCTGTTATTGTTACTGTTAGTGTGGCTACATTTAAATCCGTATCTGCCATAGTTTCTTAATTTTTATTTATTAATTTTCTTGAATAGCCTAAAGGCATTATTTTACAATTTCTATATTTTTTTGGTCTTATCCATATTAATTTTTTATAATAATCATCTAAAATAGGAACTTTATAAAATACTGTTTCTCCTGTTTCTTTTGTTGCTTTATTATCCACCCTTATATGAAAAGCTCTCTTATGAGGTTTTTCATCTAAATAAACATATCCCATTTGATCTGGTAAAGAAACTTGACGATTTCTTTCAACAACATCTCTTACGAGTATTTCAAAAAATCTTCTTATTATGCTATAATACAACTTATAATCAATATTTTTATATAATATTAATTTTACATTTTTAAAAATATCTTTTATTGATATATATTTATCTTTGTACTTGTGTCCCACCTTGTGTTTTTAATTTTATTAAATCATCCATACCATCAACTACTACATCTGGTACTGTTTTTAATTCTGTTTGCATTTCCACTTGTATAACCCTCTGGATTAAATCACTTACATATTCCATTGGAATAGGATAAGGAGTTTTACCGTCATCCCAGTCTACTTTAGGGTGCCAAGAAAAATCCCACATCATATCAATCTCTGTAGGATCTTCTAATATCATTGAAACTGATGCTCTATATTTCCAAAATACTTTTTTATTTCCAGGAGAATTTAATCCTCCATGATAATTAGGAGATACTTGTAGTCTTTGAAAAGATATATAATTTCCATGAGAATTATAATCTCTATTATTTGTTGTTGTTTTTTGAATATAATAAGGCTTGCTATTATCTGTAAATTTATTATATTCATCAAAATGATTATGCTCTTTACGATATAATTTTATATTTCTTTTTGCATAGCCACTTGCTTCTTCATTCAAAAGAGTTGTTACGGGGTCATCAGGAAAATGAGCATATCTTTCAAGATTTACGGTTTTTATTCCTTCATCATTTTTTAACTGTAATGGTCTTGGAATCCAAAAAGAATTATCTCCAAAATTTCTAAAATCACCTCTTACTTGAGAAGAAGATATTTCATCTCCATAAAAACTTCTAGAGTTTGAGTCTTGCCACTCTTGTTGGTCTCCTGTACTATCTATAGATAAACTTGAGTGCGATAACCACTCTCCATTTAATTTATTTATAGTAGAAGCTTTAGGATAATTTAATAAAAGCTCACCAGTTGTTACAGGAGCAGATAAAGACGAATCTTTATCATAAGCATCCCATAGATCATAAAAATTTTTAATAGTAGAATCTGTTGAATTTCTAGCTGTTAAAACCATTTCTTGATATAGCGATTGATTATTTGTAATTCCTTTATCAATATTATCAGCAATTAGTTTTGCTCTATGATAATGTATCCAATGTTTTATTTGTCTTAAAGATATACTATTTTCTACACTAGTGTTACCTCCATACGCAAGATTTTTAATATTATGAGCTATTTCATTTAATGTTATCATTAGGCGTAATTTAGGTGTTTACAAAATTAGTTAAATTTTCTCTATAAAACAAAAATAGGCCTTAACTATTTCTAGTCTTAACCTATTCTTGCAGCAGGGAGCAAAAGAACTCTCTTCAAATATCATATTATGATGGAGGAGTCATTAAACCTACATCAACTTTTGTCATTTTTTGTACAGCTAACTGTATTATTTGTTTTTGATAATGTTCTGCAAAAGACCTTTCTATAGGTGAAGTTGATGTTCCTTGCACATCCGCTGTAAAGGCTTCTTCTATTGTTGGTAATATTAGAACCATAAACACTAAACGTCTTATACTCAGCATAGGAATTATATTTATTCTACCTTCTATATATGCCCAATGTGGAGATTCTTTAATTGGCGCATTAAAAGGGTCTGCAGAATATTCATCTTCTTGAAAGTTTCTTATTGATTTATTTTTTACAGAAACAGTTGGGCTAAAAACCACATCTTGTGCTGTTATACCTGAATAAATAAGTCCTGTGTTAGGGTCTATAATTTCATCATAATTATAATGTTGAGCACTTACAGATAAAACATATAATTGTTGCTTTGGTAATACATATTGATTTCCATATATAAAAAATCCTTCTCTATCTGGTCTACTTGTCCAACCATCAGGATATACTTCTGATAAAGCAGGATACCTATTATCATGGATAGCCGAACCATCAATTATTCTAGATGTAGGTACATCATAAGCTTGATAATCTATACAGCCAGCTAACGCTCTTCTTGAGTCTTCATCAGCAAGCATTTTTTGATAATGAAAATTAACAAAGTCAGATATAGCTAAATTTAAGAATTTATTTTTCTCTTCTGTTGTAAAATAAGGCTGGTCTGCTTTATCTAAAAGTAAATCTATATAGTCGTAAGCCTCAGTTAGAATCATGTATTACTTATTTTTTATTTTTAGTGAACCATCCTTTTTCTTTAGCATCATTCTCTAAAGAACTAATTGTTGAAGCAGACATGATGTTATCATTTGCTACAGCAGCAACTACAGGCTCTTCTCTTTGAACTGGAGCATTACCCCTAACTTGATTCTTTAAGATAGCGTACATGTCTCCATTGTCTTTTAACCAAACAATAGCAGCATCATCTGTTAAACCAATACTCATTGAATTATGTTTCCACACCCCATTAACCTTAGTTAAAGCTTTTTTAGCTAATGCTTTCTTTAAGAATACACGATGCATTTTATCAGCATCACCAGCTGTTTCTAAAAACTTATTAGGATTATCATTAGAGAATTGAATAATCTTAGCTTTAATTAACTTATCATCTAAGTCTGTGCTAATACCCATAAGCATAGCAAAGTCTTTTAAATCTCTATTTTCAATTGCTGAGGCAGTTGTAATAGCTTCTGCTTTTAATAAAGATAATTCTGCATTCTTTTCTTCTGTTGCTCTCATATCATTAATAGTAAACTTACCTTTAATTAATGGATGATCTTTTAAGAACTCATATATTCTTCTATCATCTTCATCATTAATATCTAAAGATACTATTGGTTGATGCATTTCATAGCCACTAACAACATCCCCATTAGGATCAATTAGAACTATATTTTTTCCTTTTGTGCTTTTGTAATTACCGAATTTACAGTAATTAAACTTTGACACATCGTTTGCTTTAATTAATACTACATGTTTCATTTTTTTACGTTTTAGTTAATACTCCCTGTTATTAAGATAATCTTCTATCTTGTTTTTTTTTATAAATTTTGTCTCCTGAAATCCAAGTTTTTGCTGTTGACTTTTTTAGCCATTTAAAACCAGATTTACCTCCTATATGGAAACGTGTTTCTTTTAGTTTGCTTAGTTCTTCTCCTTCTTTTAACTCTATTACTTTCCCATCCCTTACTACCAGTCTTGTCTTCATTTTACAAAGATAAGAATTTTGGGGGAACCGAAGCTCCCCCGAAACTCAAATTTAATTACTATTATGCAATAGTATCAGCATTAGCTGAAAAGTCAGAATCACTTAAGTCTTTTACATAAGCTTGTGCAATCCACTGTGTTCCCGTAGATATACATGAAATTCTATCTCCTGGAGTTGAAGCTGCAGTAAATACAAAAAAGTCATCACCAGTAACTGCAAAGTTACCAGCAGTACCATCAACTTCGTGTACTTGACCAATATTGTCTCCTTGTAAAAAAGAAACATTAACAATACCGCCCATTGAACCATCAGTTGCCGCAATACCTTCAGTTACTACAACGTCAACATGAAACCCTGCATTACCTATAGCAGGCATTGTTATTGTTGTAGTTGCAGCAGGATTAACAAGAAGTAATTTCCCTGAATCCTCATTAGTTAATGTAATGTCAGCTATCACATTTTCAACGATTCTCGCTGATCTCATCATTGGAACATACACTGCTTCTTCTCCACCCGCAAGTGAAGTTCCTGCACTGTCAGTTGCACTAAGAAATCCTAGTACACTTGTTCTTAATTTGTTAAAACTAAATTTTAAAGCCATTTTTTTATTTGTTTTTGTAGTATTGGGGGGTTTTTATTTTTTACCCCCCTCTACCAAGTTATTTATTGAGGTATTCATGCGCATAGGCTATCTATTCACAAATACCAGTTATTTAATTACGAGTGTGCGATTGAATCAACTTCTTCAATGCCGTCAATACCATATTGTCCAGTAACGTCATCTGCCAAAGTAATTACACCTCTTCCAGTTAAGACTAGTCTAGCTATTGCCTTTACAACATCATCTGCTTTACCACTTGTAACACCAATAACGATAGAGCCATTACCTCCAGCATTTGTGCCATAGTTAATATTTACAGTTGTTGCATCAGAAACTTCTAAATCAGTCACTTTATCGCTGTCTATACAAACCATATCGGTTGTACTATCTGCAGCGAAGAAAAAACATCTATTTGCCATTTTTATAAATTTTAAAGGTTAATAATTAAGATGCACTTAAAATACCACAAGACAATGGGTTTCTAACAACGATTCCAGACTCTGAAAGCACGTGGCATTCAAATTTGTCATCAGCGTTAGCAGCCAACATTGATTTTTGGTCATAAGGGTTCACCATTCCAGCTACATATTTCTTGATCATACTTCTATTAATTCCTTCAGCACCTTTAGTAACTAACTCAATGTTAGAAATACCAGAAGTTTTTCCGAAATCTAGGAATACCATCTTAGCAGACTCTTTTAATCTGTTGTCACCAAATGAATTAGTTCCACCAGCAGAAGAGTGTAAGTTAGGATCATCAAACGCAGGACAATAAGCCATTGTTATTTTGTTTCCTAAAGCATAGTAAGAAGTAAAGTTTGCACCAAGAGATACATCACCTTTAACACCTGACATAGAACCACCAGTCATTGCACCAGAAGGAGCAACAAGCATATCTTTCATAGCTCTATGGAAAGCAAGTCTTCCTTCAGTACCAGTAAATACAACCCACTCGTTACCTTCAGCAGCAGTAGCATTTAATGATAATTTAGCAATAAACTCAGTGATGATATCTTCAGTTAAAGTTCCTAATGAATAAGAAGCTTGATTAGAAGAATCAATTTGAGCTAATAGACCGTCTCCAGTTACCATTGAAGTAGCTTGTGTACCAGACGTACCAAGAGAACTTGCAATTGGAGCAGTAGCATAAGAACCTACAGCGTTAGTAATAGAAGTTCTTCCATACCATCTTTGTAGTTCTTGTTGATACATAAACTCATCCATCATCATTTGCTCTTTTGTAAAGTACCATAACTTTGAACCATTGTTCTCAATCCAAGTTACATCAGTAAGACCTTTACCAGTAATAGAACACTTCTTACGCATTGTAGTTAAGTAGTTTCTATGAGTAGAAGGCAATACAGTATTTTCACCTACATCAGCACCGTCAGACCCATTAGGGAATGCAGAACCAATAGAAGCAACAATAGCACCAGCAGCAATATCTGCAGTTAATAAAGGATTTGCAGTACCATCAACCATTTCAAATTTTACAACTTGAGAAGCTGTAGTAGTAACTAAACCGCCATTAGCAGCAGCTCTTGCAACATCATTAATAGGATCTTCTACAACAACCGCAATAGCTCCTGATTGAAAACGAACCATATCCCATTTATTAAGATGGCTAGCATAAGAAGAACCAGCAGTAGTATAAATACCTTCACCGTCAAATGATAAATAGAACGCATCACCATCAGCATCCATGTTATCATAATTTCCAGCTGTTGCAGCAGAACCTCCTGCATCTTCTGTAGATCCATTAAATGTTACACCGTCTGTAGAAGCCCATCCATTTGAAAAAGAAGGAGTATTGTATCTACCCATTACTTTCCATTCAAAAGAATTATCTCCTAAAACTTGTTCTTTAGCGTAGCGACCTGTACGCTCTAACAAATAAGTCGCAGAATAACGAGGATACTGCTTAACTAGAGTTCTTGCGATCTCTGGGTATTGCATAAGTGCAGTATTCAAGGCATTCTCGGCAGTGGTACTACTTCCGTAAGTACCAGTATAAATTGAAGCCATTTTTTAAATTTTTTTTAAATTAATTAAACATTATTATTATTTTGCTCAATTAACTTTCAACCTTAAGCAGACATTGTCTTACTTCTATAGACCTACTCGCTCATGAACGCTTTCGGATCAAACTCACCTGACTTCACCTTGAAGTTAGATTTGCTTTTTCCAGTGTTAAGGTTTGGAGAGACTATACTGTCCATGACAGAGGCCTTGCCGTCTTCCAATCCTTGAGAACGAAGAATCTTTTCAATCTGCTTACGATAGAGCATAAACATAGCAACATCAGCAACATTGGCATGATCCGCATATATTTCTTTCATCATATCGCCTGTAGCATATCTATAGACTTCTTCTTTCTGTTTTTTTGTTACTTTCCCACCCATGAACTCATTCATGTCTTTGATTTGTGTCTTTAATTCTTGCTTTGCGTTCTCTGCTTGTTGTTTCTTTTGTTTCGCTGCTTCTTGAGCTTGATTATTAGCTTGAGTTGTTTGTTGATCAATAGCATTATTAATAACCCTTCTAATACTCTTAGCCTTCATCTTCATCATTCCAGAATCTTCTAGTTTATCTAAAGACTCTTCAATTTCTGAATCCTCAATACCATCAGCCTTTAATTCTTCAGATACTAAATCTCTATCTGAAAAATTCAAATAAGATCTAAGCTCTGTTGTTTGATCATTAGCTGGAGCTTTTGGTTGTTGTGCTTGTTGTTGTAAAGAATTTAATGCTTGTACAAATTGATCTTTAGATTCTATTTCAATTCCAAGTTCTTCACCAACCTTAGCCCAGTTTAAAGATTCTTGAGCTGTAGGAACTTCTTCAGATTTTTCATCTACAGTTCCTTCCCAATTATACTCTTCTTCTTTTTTCTCATCTTTTTCTTCTGTTTTAGAATCCCAAGCCCATTTATCATCTGTAGCTTCTTCATCTGTAGACTCAACCTCTTCTACTTCTTTCTCTACTTCTACTTCTTTCGTTTCTGTTTTTACTTCTTCTCCACTATAAACATCTTCTGTAAATGCTAAAGGATTAAATTTACCCTCAGCACTTTCTAGTGTTGTTGCGTCATTACTTTCCACAACTTCTTCCACTAATTTTGATTCTTCTGCCATTTTATTTTAATTTAGTTAATACTCCCGATTTGCAAATATACAAAATATTTATTATATTTTTTGTGCAGCTTTTTTCAAACTATCAGCGCTTGTTGTAGATCCAGACTCTCTAGACCTTTCCACTCCTTCTTTTTTATCTTCCCTTGACTCATCATGTTCTTTATTTTTTCTTTCAACATAATAGTCAGCCGCCTTCTTATCCATTTCGTTTCTCTCTTTAGTGTCATGTAAATCTCTATCTACATCAGCTTGTATCTTAGCAACCTCTAATCTTGACTCAGCTGCAATTTGAGCAACTTGTAACTTAGCTTCATTATCCATTTGTTTAAGTTGTGCCTCAGCTTGGAACTTAGCTTGCTCTTGTTCAGCAGCAGCTTGTTGAGCTTGCATTTGTTGTTTCATAGTCTCTTCTTGTTGTTTCTGCATCTCACTCATAGCCTGTTCTAAAACTTTTTCAGCTTCAGTCATTGTATCAGCTCTTAAAACTTTAATAACACCTAAAAGATCAATACCTCCTGATTGTAATGCAGCTTGAGATAATTGCTGTACAACTTGTTTCATAGAATCATCTTTACCGCTATCGCCTACATAAACACCATAATCTTGCAAAGCAATATCTGGCATGATATTTAAAAATTTATAAGCTCCATCTCCTAATATCATTCCAGCTTTTTTACCACCAGCCCAAGCAACTTTCATTAAATTACACAATCTCTCCAACACCCTTTGCTTACATTCTCCATGAGAATAAAACCATCCCTCTGTAATAGTAGCAGATTGTACAACACTTCTTTGAACATTACCTACATATTCATATTGACCTACAGCTCCTTCTCTTTGCCTGGTAACTCCAGAAATATTTCCAGCCATTTCTTCTAACATTACTTTTAGATTAATAAGCTGTTGTACAGACTGAGATAAAGTAAAATCAATTTGTTGGAACTGATTAAAACTACTCATTTGATTCCCTTCGTCTTTTGAATTAATAGGTATGATACCATCTGTCTTTAAATGGTATAGTACTTGTTGTATATCCATACCTAAATTAGTAGGTAATTGTGATGTATCATATACTACAGCTTTACCACCTGAACGAGCCATAGCAAGTTCTATTTGATAAACAACAATATTATAAAGCATTTGGATATTATCAAGTAAGTCTACAAGAGATGCTGTCGCGCCAGTAGTATTGCCTTTTATACATCCAGTATAAGATAATGGGGTTTTACCTGGATCATCTATACTTCTAATTTGATTATCTCTTCTATTTGCATTAGCTAAAATTTTACCACCAATTAAAGTAGCCTCCCAAACGTCATCCACCCATTTAGTTTCAATATTTTCTCCTTTTCTTTTTTTGTATGTATCTTTTACCATCTTTCTAAATGGTCTTGATGGATCATATTTATTATCAGATAATTTAAATTTAATAGCACGTAAAGATTTCCATTCAGCATTAACTACACGAATCCTTGCTTCTCTACCATGAGCAACATCCACCCACTCAAAGCTACTATTGTAATTATTTAAGTCTCCACCTAAATATAGGTTTCTCATTTTATCAAGCTCTAATAAATCATCAGTGGAAAGATCATTTTTATATTCATCATTAATCTCATTAATTGATAACCATCTTTCTTCTCCCACCCAAGTAGCTTCATCTAAATAATCTGAATGAAAAGAATCGTCAAATACTATATTTCTAGGATCCACCCTTCTTGCATAGGGATCTCCATTTTGTATATTAACTTTATAAAATTCTTTACCAGTTATAAGTAAATCTCTAAACCCTTCTTTGAAAACATCTTTAATGTTATATCTATTTGTTATATATTCTAATCCATCTTGAGCTGTTTCTTCTACCATCTCACGATAGTTATATTTCATATAAGTTTCTATATCTTCTGGAATAGGAATAGTATCTCCCTCACCTAATATATCAATATTCATTTCTTCTTTCATTTCAGCATGGAACTCCCCTAAAAGATCTCTCATTATTAAACCAACTTTATGATCATGTTTTCTAATGACAGCATGTTTATTAACTGTGGTAACTTTCATATCAATAGGCCTTCTTAATTCTTCACCAATTAATAAATCAATTTTAGGGGTTATGATAGGATAGTTTACTAATCTAGCTGGGTAAGTAAGACCATATTGTTCTGTAATATATTTATAATCTCCTTGATTTAATACACCATTATATACTTGATAGTTTCTAATATCTTTAGCTCTTGAAGCATAATATTCTCCACCTTCGGATCCCATATAGCTTGTTATAGCATTTAAAACTTGTCTACACCAATCTTTTGTTTTTTCTTTTTCAGAAACAACCATTGAAGGCATTGATTTATATCTATTTTCCATAATCTTAATTTATTTGTGTTGGTACACCATCGTATCCCATTTTATAATATTTGAAACCTATATCTTTTACTTCATCTTCTTTCATGCTAGCTTGCATTCTGTAATTGTCAATATTATGAATTAAACAAAGACCAAATGCCATAGCACGGTCAGTATTTTGTAATCCATAATTAGCAAGCTCATCTATCAAGTCTAAAAACCATATATCTTGCGCGCTCTCTCTTAAGTAATCATCTATCAAATCTTCCAATAATGCTTTTACTTGCTTATTCATATGCACACCATATCTGTTTCTAGTCTTTGTTCCAGGGTTGTGTGCAGACTCTGGTTTTTCTTTTAAATATTTTAAAGCATTCATTCGTTTAAAATAATCTAAAATACCTATCTTTGTGTATTCTACTAACATTTTTGAGTTGTAATATACTGCAAGTTTCAAACAACCATCCCAAAAATCTTCTTTTTTATCAGGACGATCTGTATACTCAGCAACCACGTAATCACTTGACATATCAGTATTTGCAAATCTACGATAAATTATCGCACTACCCAAAGAATCTGAAGCTCCAGCTTGATCTTGGTCGTAACTATCTATACCCCCTATATCTAAATGCTTATATTCTGGCTCTGGGTGAGCTAATATTTTAAACGGCCCATTAGGATTTGGCCTCCATGTCACTACAGGATCTTTTTCACCTAACTGCCAATCTAAGTACCCTCTTTGTATTTGACTTCTATTATCTTTACTTGACAATATTCTAGATCTTTGTGCGTTTAATAAAGCAATATCAAATCTTGAAGAGTGAGTGTTTAAGAATGCTTCCTCTATAGTTAAAGGATAATTTTGTATATGTAAGTTATATGCTTCGTTATCTCCAGATTTTTGTATATCTTCTCTGTCTGTTATAAGCTTTTCTCTTGCTCCTTTTTCGTCTTCTTTTCCTGTATTTATATCAAAGAATCCATAATATGCTTTAGATGCTGGAATAAACATAGGTATTAGATTATAAGCATCATGACTATAATACATATCCATAAAATCTTTAGATGCTTTAGATATATCACCACCAGTTCCTCCAACAATAGGTACGCCAAATTGTATATCACCATCCATAAAGCAAGCTTTAGATGACATATATGCATTCTTAAGTTTTTTAAACTCTCCAGCTTCTTCAAATATCATAAGTGAAACTCTTTCTCCTTTGAAGACTTCTGGATTATCCATCGTTCTACATATGATATTAGATTGATAACCGCCTGTCTCCCACTTACCATCTTTATTCTTTTGTTTATATCCAGATCTCATTATGCCATCAGTGTCTTTTAATACTGAGTGTTTAAAGTTAGGATGTATACCATTAAGACCTTTTCTAGTTTTATCAAAGAATGCATCAGCTGTAACTTGTAATCCTGCCGCTACACCTACATCATTAAAAGGAAAGAATGTATATTCATGCGCTACAGCACCAGAGTTCATGTATGAGAATCCCTTATCCCTTGCTTTAATAACAATCATACCTTTACCTTCTTCTTTACATAATTCTATAGTATCAAAATACTCATGATCCATATTTCTATACCAAGGGTGTATTAAGGTTTTACGATTACCTGTTGTGCCATCATTACCTAATATCATATAATAATTTAGATAAAAATAATACTTGCCAGATATATGCTTCATGCCTTTAGGCTTAAAACCATTAAGACATCTATCAGTTTCTTGAGTCCAATATTCTTGATAGGCTACAGAGTCAGGATTTAAATCTGGATGACCAGCGTTAGGTATGGGACGATATCTTTGAGGATCAAATTTAATCTTACCCATATCTTAATTTCTTGGTTTTCCCTAAGCCAAACATACCTGACTTTTCTTCTTTTTTTGCTAACTTTGCATGATACCTATCTCTCAAGTCTACTCCATGTATCTCTATAGCCATATCATTATACTTATTAGCTTTATCTAAATCAGCTATATTGTAGTATTTTTTATAAGAGTTATAAAGATATTGTAAATCGTATTTATTTTTCTTTTTTGCCATTAATCTTTTTGTGGTCTCAATCTACCTCCTTTATAATATTTCATACCTTTACTTGCTTTTGCTGTTTTAGCAGCATCTTTAAAATCTTGATCAGATGGAGCTCCAGCATCTCCTTTACTTTTCATTGTTTCTCCACGTTTTCTTTTAGCGTGAATGTTTGCATATAAACCTTTTTTCATAATTACATTTCTTTAATTTCTTTTCTTCTTTCTAAAAATGATAATCCCTTATCACCAGCAATCTTTTGTCTTTCCCCTCTTCTATCTATAGCATCTAATAATGATTGTCTTGTCTTTAATATCTTTTCTACTCCTATCATTAGTTTTTGCAATAACTCTGCATTCTCTTCGTCAAGATGCATTCCGTCAATAAGAGCAGTGAATTGATTAATCTTATTGTTAAATGCTATAAGCTGTTCGTCTAATGGATCAAATTGTAATTCAGAATATTTATCACAAGCAGCTCTTAAAGTAGCATCTTTAGATCCTTTCCAATTATAAGTATCGTATAAATCTTTAGATACAGCCTTAACTCTTTCACCTTCGCTATAATGTCTATATGGGCTTTCATAGTCATAGACTAGGGCAACCCATTTGAGGGCCGTAGGCCCGAATTTTTCTTTCTTAATGAGTGTAAGAAATTCTGGTATTCCAGTAACTCCGTCATCATCTTTAAATATGTCTCCCTTTCTATTTAGTTTAAGTAAGTACATTACTTTTTATATTTAAGTTTTAATTTAAACACGTATCTTAATTCATCTACATATCTATCATTAAAATCATTTATTATAGTTTGAATATAATAATAAGGATTACTCTCTACCTCCCAATTACTTTTGATAATTTTAAATCCGTGTCTTTTTGCTCTTCTTTTTATTTCTTGTTCTTCATCAATAAGTTCTGATAAATCTTCATATATCTTTTCAAGATAATAAAAATCATCTTTATGATATATTTTTCCTAAGTCTGCGTCTAGTTTTCTCATTCCTTTAATGTTGTTGCGGCAACAGCGCCAACTGCTGGAGCAGTATTCATCATCTTTTTCAAAGCATCAGGAGTTTTAAATAGTTTTGCCCAGTCAGGATCTATTTCGGTTTTTCCAAATTTAATATCCTCTAATATCATAGCTGCTTCTTTTGTTGTTATTTTTTCACCAGGATTATAATAATATCCATATCTAATTTCATTTATCCTTGCGTGCATTTCATTAGGGCTTGATAGATACCTATAATCTTTTACTATTGATTCTCCCCAATTTTGTCTATCTGCTTTAGATAGCTTATCCCAATTCTTAGGCT
>Ga0209337_1000606_pt1 | contig 28900 bp, 40 predicted proteins | sample LinPmetageLP53_FD_184044 | JGI IMG/M metagenome (GOLD analysis project Ga0209337, IMG submission 184044) | Marine viral communities from the Pacific Ocean - LP-53 (SPAdes) (version 2) | ecosystem: Environmental > Aquatic > Marine > Oceanic | place: Pacific Ocean | collected 2010-02-08 | reverse complement strand
CAGCTAGGGCAGATGCAGCGGAACAAAGGGAAGAAACATTAAGGGGACAACTAAGTACGTCTCAAGCATTGGAATACAAAGACATTGGCGAACCTTTTGAAGCTAGAGCTTACCAAAACCGAAAAGATTTAGGGGAAGCGCACACTGCATTTATAACAAACTTGCAAGACTTGGGGCTGTCGCAATCGCAGTACGCAGTAGAGAAAGCTTTAGCAGACGCTGAGTACAATTTCCAAAACGAACAACTAGAAGTAGATTATGTATTGCCAGACTTTGTGGTTCCCTCAGGAGGCGATGTAAACGACTACTACGATAGTTACATGGAAGACCTTGGGGATTTAATAGGCACAGACGGGGGTATTACCCAAGACCAATACAATAGCTTTGAAACAATCATAGGTGGCTATAGGGATGCAGAAGTAGAAATAAACAATTATGTAACGCAATCTGATAATTTAGACGAGCAATTAGATGCCCTTGGCATCACGAGGTCAACCCTATCTGCTGAAATAGCCGCACTGCAGGCCAACCAATATGTGCAATTAGATGATTTTGTTGTTACTAGCAGTAATGCTTTTTCGGATTTTGAGGATTACGAAGACTATGTAAACGAAAGCGATGCGACCAAAGAACAAAAAACGGAAGCAATTAATTTCGCAAGAAACCTTTATAAGTTAACTAATGAGTTAAGCGCTATTACTGTATTGCCAGACTTTGTGGTAAGCGCAGACACCGAGCAAGAATTTTCTGATGCAATCAGTGCATACAGAGAAGGTTTATTTGGACGCATAGGTGTTGATTTAACTGAAGCTGAATTTAATTCTATAGATGAAATATTGCAAAAGGTTAAAGTAAATGGGTTAAACAAGTTTGAGGCAGAGGATTTAGCAGCTGATAACGCTCGAAAACTAGAAGAGAAAAGAGGAGAATTAGCTTTAAACAAAAAAACAACAGATGCAATTATAGCGGGTTTAAATACCTACGCTAGTTATGCTTCGTTTGACCCTAGCTCTGCTACAAGCGTAGAAGAAGTTATAGCATTAAGGGCTGAATTTGACTCAGCTTTAGAAGCGTCGGATTTAACCGAAGCACAAAAACAAGCAGAACGTGATTACGCAGACGGTATACAACCTGTGTTTGAAGAGAATTTATTTGTACCAGACTATGAGTTGCCAGACTTCAATGTAATAGCTGACGGAGATTTAGATGGGCTAAATGATTTTGAAGCGCAAGCTGTATTTGAATTAGATAATTATTTAGAGAGCGGATATATTACCCAAGACGAATACGACGGGAATCTTGAAAGCATAACTAATGCAGCTGCGACTAGAAAAACTGAAATTACACCTGTCTACACTTTACCAGACTTTACTGTAAACGCTTTAAGCCCAGATGGTACTACAAGTGAATTAGACGATGAGTACGCTACAATTATAAACGACCTAAAGGTTAATTTCTTAGACAAAGGATACATTGACCGCGCTCAGTTTGATGCTTTTCAGTCTGAACTTGATACTAATTACAACGCAATAAGAACACCTCTTATAGGATATACACTGCCCGACTTTACTGTTTACGATAGAATGCCAGCATTAGGCACTGCTTACTCGGAAGCCATAGACGAATTGCAAGAATTTCAAGATAATCAATTTTTTGAAGAAGGTCAGTTTACAGGTTATTTAGATGAGTTAGAAGCAGCCAGGGATGCAGCTCAAAACAGAATCCGTGGTGTTTACGAATTACCAGATTTCGTGGTCAATGATACAGAGGGTACGTTTACGGTAGATGACATTGATGAATTGTTTGAGGACTATGAAGAAGCATTAGGTACAGACTTTCAAGAAGGTTATCTAAGCTTTGATGACTTTACTGCAGCTGGTTCAACAGCTAAAGGAATTTACGACACAGAAAGAAAAAGAAGAGAGCCAATAGTTGACTTTTCTGAAGGAAGTATCTTTGATGATGAATCGGGATTACCGCCTGCAGATGGAGGAATGGATGACACCGACCCAGACCCCGACTACGTTGACTATGGAAATAACACAGGAATAGACACAGGTGATACAATAAGTGGAGGAAATATGGCACAAGAATTTGACCCAGCATATAATTTATACAAAATCATGTACGGTGAAGCCGCTGCACGTGAAGCTTTTCCTAGTGGGAAAAGTGAAGGTTTAGCAGACCCAAGAATAACCCAAGGCCTTAGCGAGTATATGCTAGGGCAAGACAGAGATGCGTTTGCTAGAACTTCTGCACTAGCTGAAGAGACCCAGGATTTGGCTGACAAGCAAAGACGTTTACGCAGAGAGTCAGACTTAGGCTTAATGCAAGAATTTGGCGGACAGTACCAAGAGCAAATGAAAGAATTGTATCCAGACCAAGCGTTTGGATTGCAACAACAGAGAGCAATGGCTGAACGCGCTGCAGACGAAGCAAGTGGTGGACTGACTGCTAACCAAAGAGCAAGGGCAGAACAAACAGGATATCTGTTTGGGGCGCAACGTGGTCGTGAGTATGACCCGATTACAATGATGAAGCAATTTGGCGAAGAAGAAAGTATTAGAAGAGACCGAGACCAATTTGCTACAAATCAATTAAGTAACTTAGGAAACATGGAGAAAGCTCTGTATGGTGATTTACCTAGTGTAATAGGAGCAGATAGCCCTTATACTTCGGGAGCAGGAAACATTACTACCTCGTTTGATGCTAGCAGTATACTTGACATGGGTAGCGTAGATTATGCTAATCAACAGAAACTAAGAATGGCTGAAGATAATTTAGCAACTTTAGAAAGAGCTTATTCAACAGCAGGCTCTGTAGCAGAAAAAAGAACTATATTTGAACAAATTAGTGACGCTAAAGATTCAATCACTAACATTAAAAGAGGGGTTGAAGACGTTAAAAGCATTGGTGGTATGATAAAAGATTTTTTCAATTAAAAAATTATGGCTATAAGTATTTCATCTGGTTCAAGACCAAACCCTAGTTTGGCTTCTTTAAATTTTGATAGCATGGTAGAAACTGGTGCTAAAGGAATGAAGATTGTTGACGACGCTAAGAAAGAAAAGCGTGCGTTTGACTTACAAGCAAGTGAGAAACTGCGTGATGATTTTCAAAAATCTAAAATTATTCACGGGCAAATACTTGCAGCTACGTCACAAAACGAAAACATTGTGGCTCAATTGCAAGCTGGGGTAGACAATGGTTCTAATGATGCTACAACAAAAGCATACAAAAGGTTTATTGATGGTAATTATACGCAGTCCGATTTAGCTGTTGTCAATGCTTACATTACTGCTGCCAATGCCCAACAAGAAGAAATGAAGGTAGCACAGGAAAGAGAAAACAAAATTAAGTTGCAAAACCAAAAACTTGAAGCACAAAACATAAATCAACAATCTTCAAAACTTTTACAACAAATAGCTATAGAGGCAGGGGAAACCCCTACGGTAGAAACAGTCAGCAAAGCTCATTATGAAATTTTGCCAACTATTCAAGACACACTTGTAGCAGACAGTTTGATGGCAAAAGTTGCGGAGTACAAAAATACTATTATTGCGCACGGCAATACTACTGCAGGTATTAGTGATTATACATTTGAACACGCCAAACTAAGCGATGCTGCTACGTTCCTTGAAGATGGCAAAATAGGAGAAGCAATGCGAGTGTTAAATACATTAGGATTGCCTACTACTATAAAAGAACAGATTGGCGAAAGACTTATGACCGTAGCGGAATTGAAAGAACGTTATGGAAACCAGGTCATTGAAGATGAAGGCGATGACGTACCTGTAACTGTGGAACCTGTGGCATCCCCAAAGCAATTATACAGCACTGAAAAAGAATGGAAAAAAGCTAAACCTAAAAAGAAAGATTATGTACACAGTTTATTGGGTACTGCCTTTGGTCCTGCTAAAATAGAAGCTGAAGCAGCGTTTCAAGCGGCACTAGCCAAGTGGGAAGCAAATAAACCAGGAGAATCAAGTATAGCCGAGTTAGAAGCAGACGTATTCAACGATGAGTAAACCTAAAACTTCTAGAGAGGTTCTCGAATGGCTTTCTGAGAATAAAAATGTAGCTCAAGAAGACCCTACTAGATACGAAAAGGTTAAAGAGTTATATAGATTAAAGAAAGAGCAAGAGCAACAAGGAAATACTTCTACTCCTTCCGAGGGCGATGGTTTTGTCGTAGGCGGAGCTAAATTTCTTGGTTCTATGGGTACAGAAATGACAATCGGTACCGCAGGAAAGTACGGGACTGCTGCTTTAGGTGGCACTATTGGTTCTGCTGTTCCTATAGTTGGCACTGCAATAGGAGCTGGTGTAGGATACGGAGTTGGGGCTATTGGTTTTGGTATTACAGGTAGTATAGCTGCGCAAAAAATTGAAAACCCAGATGCAGATATAAACTGGGGTAGGGCTATAGCCGCGGGCATGATTAACTTAATACCTGGCACTGGCATACAGGCCTTAAAGGGAGGTGCTAAGAGCCTCGTGAGGGCTAGCGATAAAGCCATTAAGTATGGAGCCATTGAAGGTGGTATTACTGGAGCAGCAGAAGCACAGATAGAATCCGTAATAAATAAACGTGAGTTAGCGGGGCTAGGTGATACACTGACTTACGCAGCAACGGGTGTTGTTATAGGTGGTGCTTTGGGCGCAGGTGTAAAAAAACTTTCTGCAGGAGCTAGGAGTAGACAAGAAGCTGAAGATGCAATACAAGAAGCTGTTATACGAAATGACATTACAGCTAAAGACATAGCGGCAGCGGCAGACGAAGGAAACGCACCAGACCCATTAAATATTTTAAGGCAAGTCGAAGAAACTAGAGTTGGCGCAGCTAGCGACAATGCTGTAGAACAAATAACTAAATCTAAGTTTGACCCAAATAATGTAGGTTGGCTAACAAAACTCTACAATCGTTTGCCTCCTGGTATAATAAAAGAAAAGATTGCTGGTGCTGTTCCTTCTATTGTAAATCGTAGGGTGGCCGAGGCGGCACTCGATTATCAAAATATTATAAGGGCTGGCGATGCCCAAGGCGAACGAGTTGTAAAAGCTGTGCAACGCGTATTAGCAAACAACCCATCAATGCGTCCTTATGTTGATAGATTTTTTGACACAGGACAACTTGACCCAGAGTTAGAAAAAACTGGTATAGGTAATACATTATTGCAATGGAAAGATTTCGTTAAGCAGCAACAGAAAATTTTATTACAACAGTTAGACAACGATTTAATCCAAGGCATGGACGAAGAAAGTAGAATGCTTCTGGCTGCAGAAATAAGGCGTTCTATGCGAGACGGACAATATACCGCTAGGGAGTATCAATTGTTTACTGATGACAGTTTTATACCCAACAAAGACAAGAAATCCGCAGCTATTGCTGCCATTAAAAAGAAACTAGATGATGGGGAAGATATTGCTGTCGGCATAGAATCATTTGATTCGGCAAAGGGTGAATTTAGTTACAAAAATATAAATGGCAAAGAAGTAGCAGATTTAACTAACTTAGAAAAAGCCGAGCAAATTGTTGAAGACATAATAAAGAATGGAGCTAGGAACAGAAAGTTCAAAGCCTCAGGCGCTGCTAAACAAGCCATTGATAGCCCTATAAGAGCTAGGGGATTAGACCCAGAAGTAGATGCAGCTCTAATGGATATGATGGGTGTAATAGATGACCCAGGAGAACGCGCTAGAGGAACAGTAACTAGGCTCACGCGTTTAGTAGCTAGACATCAAACCGATAATGAGATTTCGGAAATATTATTAAAGATGGGAATGGCTAGCAAAAACCCAGACGATATCCCAGGTTCAGTTGAATTAAGCGGAAGGGGTGGGAATACTGGTTTATATGTAAGCCCAGAGGTAGCTATAGCAAACAATCAATTGTACGCATCTAATGCAGTAAACAATCACTCTGACATAGCGGCTGCGGCTTTAACTGGCTTAAATGATGCCATAGGTTTGTCTAAAGCTACAAAGGTTTTGGGAAACATCCCTTCTTATTTTGTGCAAATATATGGCAATGCGGCTACCTTAATTCAACTAGGAATAAATCCAATAGGAAATCCTATACAATTTTGGAATGGAGCTAGGGTAGCATGGAGTGACGCAGATTGGTTTGAAGGGAGCCACAAGTTGTCTAAAAAAATGTTAGCAGAACTAAAAGATGCAGAAATTTATGGCATAAAAACAGGAAACATTACTGCTTCTGATATTCGTTCTAATATAAATGGGGCTGCAACTCCTGTGCAAAAAGCATTAAATCCTGTAGCCGCAGTTTACCAAGTTCCAGATACTGCGTTCAGATACTATGCTTGGAAGGTAACACAATCTAGGTTAAAAAAAATATATCCAGACTTAGCTAAAAGCAATCGAGCTGATGACCTTAAAAGAACAGCCGCTAAAATGGTCAATGATGTTTACCAGCAGTACGACAAAGTAAATCCTTTCTTACGAAGTACCACAAAATGGGGATGGACTCCGCAGTTTGCTACATTTACAATGGAGCTTGCTAGAAATCAATACAATCAAGCAAGGCAAATCAAGGATTTGTTTTCTGGTAAATTCGCAAGTCAACTAGGTATAGATTTAGGCCCTGTAAACAAACAGGCTTCTTATGTAGAAGGCGTTAGAAGATTAACAGGAACTTCTTTAGTTTTAGGGGCAGTGCCAGCCGCTATGAAAGCTGCAGAGTTAGCCGAAGGAGTTACCCCAGAATTAAAAACAAAGCTAGAAGATTCATTTGTAGAAGATTACGCGCAACAATCTCCGTTAATGTTTACTTATAATGAAGAAGCTAAGACTTTTACTTACATGAACTCTTCTTATTTAGTCCCACAAACTTTAATGTCACAAGCGTTTGACGCAGGTTTAAACGGATTTAGTGAAGGGGATTTACAAAAAATGCTTTTTAAAGAATTTGTAGGTGAAGGCGCGTTTGTTGTTACAGGTTTAATAAAAGTCCGTGCAAACATTAAAGAATTTGGCGGGGGAGAAAAGATTTCTACTGACCCAAATGACATTAAAAGATTCTTGGAAATTTTAGAGTGGGCTGTTGAAGATATGTTTAAGCCTGGGCAAGCAAGAGAAGCGCAAAAATTTATTAACGGAACTAATCCAGATGCAATACAAGGTGTAAACGAAGTATTGTTAAGGCAGATAGGTTTACGTCGTAATGCTAGAGACTTGGTTGGAGCTGCGCAAAGCAGAGCTAGAGAACGCTACGCAGATGTTAGTGCAAACAAAAGACAATGGACTCAAGAGTTAAAATACCAAGCTCCCAAATTAGCACTGTTGCCAGACAAAGGTGAGTCTATATATAAAGAAGCTAACCGAAAGTACAGAGATTCATTTGGTGTAATAGCCCGTGACTATGCTAACTATGTCAGTGTATTAAGCGCAGAAGAAGCTAACGAAATCATGAAAACCTCTGGGGTAAGTTCTACGGAAAGAGCATACTTGCAAATTGGTAAAATCCCAAACATCCCGAGAAACTATGTTCCTAGTACAGAAGAACTAATATCTGAATTAGGTATAGATATCTATACTAATACAAAAGATAATAACGAAAAGATAATGGCTACTTTGCGTGCTGTCAAAGACCCAATGCTGCAAAAGAAAATGATGAATTTTGTGAAGAACTCGCGTAAAAAACAAAATTTAAATTTAAGTCAGCACGAACTTACTATCAAAGGCATGGATGCCCTGAAACAGATTCAATTCTTAGAAGATGTTTACCCAGGAGCAAGAGTCTTTTACGAAGAACTTTCCAAGAAGGGTGTATTGAAAGACGATACCTATCGGGCTTTATTGAAATAAAAAAGGTACCCCCTTTCGAGAGTACCTTTCCAAATAGAAGGGGTTAAATAGGCGGGCAAAATATCACAAGTGAAAAACCACACCCGCTGCCGATTACTCAAGCAGCTTACCTTCGCAATATATATTAATTAATACCGTTAACTAAAAGCTTTTCTTTGGCTGATGTCAAACTGTTCTTTAGGTTAGTTATATCGTTGTTCAGTATTTCATTTTGTTTTGTGATTGCATCACAGGCCTTCGTCATTTGATGCAAGCCTTGCTTTAATATTTCTTCTGTTTCTGTGTAGTATACGTCTGACATTATTGGAATCTTCCTATATGGTTAATGAATTTGAATTTACCCATGAGGTCTCTTTCGCCCTCACGGTTTTTGGCTATCTTATAATTTAGTTCGAGGTAAGACGTTGACCCGTCGTGTACACGACAGTTCTGTAAGTCTCCACCTCTAGCCCACATAAGTAAAATGACATCTGCGTCGTTCTCAATATCTCCGCTATCTTTAAGGTCGTGCATAGATAGACCAGAGTCTCTCTTTGCGCCTTCTCTATTAACTTGCGCTAATAAGATAACAGGGATGTTTAGTTCCATGGCCAATTGTTTTATCCTATGGGAGACCAAAGCGATTCCGTCATTCTTGCTCATGCGAGCGTCGTAAGGTATTAGTTGCAGGTAATCAATTACTAGGGCTTCTATTTTTTTCTTCCTTTTCATCGACCTGGCTTTTGAACGTAGCTCATCTATGTTGCGCACAAAGTGTTCTACATAAATAGGTGCATTGCGTACTTTCTTGAGCGCAGCAAAGACTTTATCCTTCTCAGATTGAGAAGCGACATTATCTCTTATGCGCCTGAGATTTACTGTACTCGCTGTTTGTATCATACGTTTCATAAGTTGCTCGGCTGGCATCTCAAAACTAAATATACCAATAGGAATATTATCTTGAACTGCAGCCCGAAGCACTATGTTCAAAGCCAACTGACTTTTACCACAAGAAGTAGGTGCCGAAATGACAAATACCTCTCCTTTACCAATACCACCCTCGTCAAGTTTCTCGTCCAAATGTCCGATACCTGTGCTGAGTGCTGTAAATTCATAACGATTTTCCGACATAGCTGTAAGCTTCTGCTCTAATAATTCGCCAGCGTCGCTGAAGGATTCCTCTGTATTCACTCTATCCGAAATGTCAGACAGCTCCTTCTCCATCGTGGTTGCCGTTGTAAGGGCTTCAGAACCCCCTACAATCGATTCTATTGCTCCGCGGGACATACGTATCACCCCGCGTGCTATCGCCTTGTCACGGACAATCTTGGCGTAATACCTGTGCCTTATAACGCTGCAAGCTCTGCCCTGTATTTCGTACAGCCCAGAGATACCACCTATAGTGTCCTCTAAGCCCTTAGATTTGACCCTATCTAGGACAGTAATGTCATCTACTGGGTAGTTGTTTTTACAAAGCTCTTCTATGACAGTATATATAACCCGATTTCTCTCAACGTAGAAATCATCTGGGTTAACTAACTGCGATACAGAGTCATAGATGTTGTTGCCATCTTCTGCAAAGAGACAGGATATTAATCCTTCCTCCGCTTCCAATGAATAGGGTTCTTGTAATATTTTTTCCATTTTTTTTATTTATTTCCATTTTATAAGTCCTGCCTCGATAGCCAAACTAATGTCTCGCTTTGCTTTCCTGTAAAAAATTTGTTTTACTTCCTCGTCTGTCTTGGCAAAGACGGCCTTGCCATTCATTACTCTTAAATAGTCGTCGATATAATCATCCATAATTAATGTCGTCTAGTTCTTCGGGCAGCTTGCCCTCTTCTATTTGTTTCTTTGTCCATAGCCAGCAAGCCATGTTCCAAAGCACCGCACCGTAATGGTCCTCTGTGGTATCGCCATCTCTGCACTGCATCAAATGCCTGTATGCTGAGTCACAATACCTGGATGTAGGTATGCCCTTTCTCCAGTTGTCCGCTCCGTATTTCGTAGCTCCATCTTCAAAGCGCTTGGCCATAGCCATTATTGCGCAGGTCGGAATCATACTAGGAAATCCTTTGCCTTGCATAGAGTCACGGACGGCACCCGTTTCGAATGCCGTCCTTGCTCCGCTATCTGGTAATGCTTGCATCAAAAAGGTGCTTCTACCTTTGCTGCTTGCACTGGGCTATCTTGTTTTTCGGATAGCACTCCGCTGACCCATTTAGTTCCTTTGCCAGAAACCTTAGTCCAGCCCGCTAGGCGCATAACTTTACCTTCGATATTAATCTCTCCAGTAAGGTTAGGTTTTTTTGAACCTTCTTCTACATCTTGTACAAAGAGTTTGAAGGTGTTTGTTTCATCGTATTCTTTAGCCATAATTATATTATACTTGTTTGAGTTTTTATTGTTTTTCCGTGAGTGTTGGTAGCATCTGCATCTCTGACATCGTCAATGCAAAGCAATCCGTTTAAAGCATATTTCCTAGCGTAGCTGCTAGCACTGCCTGTGATTTGTGCAGGGTTCATTCCCTTTTGTTCTTCGGGTTCCCTAGCAAAGGCCGTCGTAGAGATTGCTTCATCAGAGCTAACGTCTGCAAGTGAAGCTGTAGCCTTTACGTATACTCTGCCGCCTACCTCTTGTACGTCGTCCGATACTACCAATGTAGTGCCTGTAGACGCAAGATGCGGTTTAACTGCAGTCAGTATGTCTTCGGCTGACCTGTATGAGTATCCACCGAACTTATTCATTTGCCCCTTTGGAGCTTTTAAACTTGCTTGTATAGCAAGGAGTTTTTCTTTTACGTTTTGTTTATTTGTTGTCATAAATTCTTCAAAAATTGCTTGTACAGTTTTACTCTGTCTTCTGTGTTTACGCAAGCATTTATTTCATCCTTTTTAAAATTAAATTGTTTTAAAGCTAAGACCTGTTCTTCTTTTTTAAGCTTAGCAAAACGCTTGCCTAATTGTACCAAGCCCACTGGGTGTAAATAATCCGTGCAGCCTCGCTTTAAGTATTGCACGAGGTTCTCCAGGGTTTCTATGTAGCTGCATAAACTGTTGTTTTGTGCATACCTTCGCCAAGAGTTAAATACCTTGCCCTCCCATGCGTTAGCTTGCCTGTGCAAGATGCCCCTTATCATTCCCGTCTTGTGACAGTGGTCTACGACTGCGTCACTTAGTTTTACTTTTAAGATAGGGCATTTTTTAGGGGTGTTGGCTTCCCTAAATTCTTTAAGTTTATGACTGGGAATGTATTTCATTAATTTCTTCGATTCTTATGTAAGGCTTTTTCTTAGTAAAAGTTTTAGCAACAGACTTAGCGTCGTTGCCCCACTTTAAAGAGTATCCTCTGTAGTCTGGGCGCATATCGCTATGCCTGTAGATTATTTCATATTGGTTCACGGTAGTCTATTGATTAATGTATAAAATGCCTTAGCAGCAGTTTGTGGGACTACTCCATTTCCGAGAAGTCGAAGTCTGTCCACCCTGTTGGAAGTCCCATCAGTTGCTCCACCCAATTTGGATTCAACTTCAATGACACGGGGTTCTTCCCATTTGTATTGTTCTTGGTTGGGTCTTGCTGGCCATTGTGCATCCCGTGGACTTGTTCCCCCAAGTTGTGCTTGCCTCTGTCCGTCAATGCTGCTCGACTGTCTTGTTCCTTCGGAGTTCCCCAGTTCTTCGGATTTACTACTTCCTCTCGGAGGTTCTTGCAACCACCCTTCTTCTTGGCTTCCGCTAACTTTTCGGGACTCCTTGCTGGTAGGTTGTCCATTGTTGATGGAGTTGCCCAATTCCGTTTCACTTGGTCGCTCAAGGGTATCCCCCCTTTGTTGTTTGGACGACTGCTGTCTGTCGCACTCGCTCTCGGTGTTGACCAATTCCGTACTGCTTGAGTTGCTAGTCCTTGAGAGTGCCTCTTGTTCTCGTTCGGACTGTTGTCTACATACATCCCATCGTTCATCGCGACTGGTGACGCCCAGTTCTTGTCCTCGTGGGTCTCCACTGCGTCCCTTAGCTTCGCTCCGAAGGTCTGATTGCTCTTGTGCCTCTTGCTCTTGAAGCCACTGCTTGTCATCTCCGTCTCGATGCGTCCGCCCTCGGCATCGCTCGTCCTTGCCGTTGGCCATCCCAAGGATGAAGACTCGCTTTCTCTGGTGAGGTGCGCCGACTTCACCCGCTGAGAATATTCCTGCCGTTGCTCTGTAACCCAACTCTTCCAATGTTCGGAGGACATATTGGAGAACTGGTTCTCCGTCCTGGGTCTTGCAGCTAAGGATTCCTTCAACGTTTTCGAGGAAAACAATTCTAGGTTGGCACTCTCTGATTCCTTCTGCGATAAAGGGAAATAAATGCCTTGGGTCTTCAGTTGCTTTTCTACTTCCAGCTTGAGAGAAAGGTTGGCAGGGAAAACCTCCGCTAAGGATGTCCACTCTGTCTCGAAATTTTCTGTACGGGAAGGTTTTAAGGTCCGTGTATATAGGTGCTGGATAAATGAACCCCGCTTCCATCTTGTTCGCCAAGTTCGCAACAGCGAAGGCTTCGACCTCCACAAAAGCGATTTCTCTGATATTTGGAAGCACTGCTCTAAGTCCTCTTCCGATTCCTTCATAACCTGAACAGAGGCTAAGGTGACTAATTGTTTTGGTAGTATAATCATGATTCATTTTAGTTTTATTAATTGTTTAAGTGGTAGTTTAATTCCTTTGCTGCGATTGCTGTCGCCCCCTAAAACATCCCTGTCGGTGCCAAAGTATGGGCGTACAATATCTTTTAATTTTTCTGTAGATAAAATTATATATAAATGTTCTACTGCAATGCAATGAAAATCTGCTTTCGTTGTCGCAATGCCGCTAGGCTTCTCCCTGCATTCGTATTCAATAAAAACATTACCCGTGTCTTTAGCAATCAAATCTCTTTTGACTTCAATCGTTTTGTTTTCAAGTAAGTCTGCAAGCTCCTTCTCTTTGACCTGTCCGACTTCTAGGTCATGCTGGAAATCGTTATTGTGTTTCATTTCGCGTTCATCCAATCCATCCTGTAGAGTTTGTTTAAGTTCTTAAATCGCGTAACGCCTTTGCGCATCTGAGTTAAGCTCCAGTTCTTGTGATAATGCTTCTTGCTTTCGGTGCAAATGCACACACTGGTAGCCATAGGAGTATAATCTAAGCCCAGGTCTTGCTGCAGCCACTTAGATTCAATAGCCAACTGCGTGCAGTCTTTCTTTTCGTAAAACTTGCCGCCTGTTCCTTTTGTATCTCTGCACTTGTAATCATACAAATGATATTTGCCGTCAACCTTAGCTATAAAATCGACTGACCCTGCGCTTTTCATCTTGTCGCAATACAATATTCTCTCGCAAGCCCTAGGTTCTATTCCTTCCCTTAAAATAAAATCAATAAAAGGTTCAGCCCACGCGTCGTAATCAGTCACAGCCTCGGCCAACCCTTCGCCCGTAATGAGATTATTTATTATATCCTCTAGCCTAGCATGGACCATTGTTCCAAAATGGCTTGAAGATACCTTCTCGTTCGTTTCTGGGCATATTCTGTACCCGTACTTCATGTCTTGAATCTGCTGCACGCTCGCAGTGGGGTAATCTCTCGCTAATTCTACCAATTTTCTGGGTATCCAGGTGTTGTGCATAAAATCTTCCATCTGAATAGACAAGATAGTAGTGACAGACGGGTAAGCTTTTAGCTTTCTTGCCTGCACAGGTGTTTTCGCGGCAGTTAAGTATGGCTCGCTTGTGCAATCGTAAAAATGTCCGCTCATTTGGTCGCCTTTCTTTTCTTGGGTTTCTTCGACAGTTGCTTAGATATTATTTTAATTGTTCTCATGATTAATAGGGTTCTATATTTAAGTACTCCTTGTATGGTATTGGTCTGACAATTTTAGCAGACGCTTTTGTAGATTTTGAAATTCTTTTAGTCCAGTATTCTGAGGCCTCTGCTTCTTGTAATATTTCATTACTGACTGTATACCAGAGAGTCTTATCATATCCTTTTTTATTAAATCGCCCCGTCTCGACTGCGCCCTGTTCTCGCAGCTTCTGCAAAGCCCCACGAATCTGAGTAGCCGTAAAAAAAGGAAGGCTCTGAACCCAACCCCCATAAGAGTTGTAAGTCCAAAACCTTCCATTCTTCTTGTTCTTATTAGCACGCTTATTTGATAGTACAAAGTAGATAATGCAGTGCAAAACTATCGCAGCGTTGACCCCGTACTTTTTCGCAGCCTCTACTTGCAGGGTAAAATACTCCATTATTCATTTTCTTTTTGCATCAATTCGAGATGTTCATCTAAGTCCTGAGGCAACTTCATTTCTAGTGGCAGGTCGCTAGATTCGTAGGTGTCCCCGTTGTAAGTTCCCTCTATTACTACAGTAATAAAGCCGCTCCTGGCTCCATGCTCTAAGGCTTCGGAGTAGTGCGCTTCAGCTTCTACAATATTTTTAAAAACAGTGCAAACGAAACCGCCTAATTTGTGCTGAATAAATACCGCGTAGTTCATTCGTCCCACCCCCCTGCGCTGTAACCAAGCCCAGCCTCATGGGCTTTTTCTCGGTCTACTCCAGTGCCGTCGCACCTTTGGCAGGTATGCGTATTCGGGTAAAAACTAAAATGTTCCCCCATTCCTCCGCAGCTTTGGCAGTCAGTGTCAATCTCTTCTTCTCCCTCTCTGTCTATTCTCATATCACTCATGTTTTTCCTTTTGTTTTATTGTTTATATGTTGCTGTAATTGATTGTTTACCTTTTCCCAATAGGTTGCAAGTCTTTTCTTTACAATCGGGTCATTTTTTCTCCAAGCATACGGCCCACCGTTCCAGATTTGCGCGTAAATGCGTGCGTCTGGCTGCTTGCCAGTCTTTTTCTTATACACTTCGCCCCAGTATTTTAAATAATAGTAGCAAATAATTTTGCTTTTTTCTGGGTTAAAACGGTCGTCGGGTTCATACCTCGCGCGGTAAAAATTGTTAACATCCTGGACAACGCATTTATGAATTTGCAGCAGTCCCACAGCTTGGCCGTCGTCCCCAATCGCTTGGGGATTTAAGCCACTTTCTACAATCGCAAGCGCTAAAATTAATGTTTTAAATGCAATCATTTTATTTGCTCTCTATGTAATTTTTTATCGCTGCGTTTATTGTTTCAATGTCAACGCCACGCTTTACCGCTTCGTCTATCGCCTTATCTAGCACAGCATAAACCCCGTAAAGAATAATGCTTTCTTGGTATTCGGGAACACTCATTTTTGCGCCTCCTTTCCCAGGTTAAAGCCCATGATTAAAGCGCTTAAACAAGCGTGCAATTCCGCCCGCGTGTAAATACCCATGATATCAGTTTCTCCGCCTCCCTCGCACAGTTGGCACAGCCTATAGCCGCCGCCGCCAGGCTGTTGCAGGAAGTAATGACCCGCTTGCGCTTCCAAGCGGCTGCTTTCAGTCGGCCTGTAAAAAGTTTCGGGCTGCCCCGTTAACTTGTTTAAATAATGGATTTTGTTTTCTATTTCTTTAATTGTTATTTTCATTTTATTTAATTATTATAAACTTTAATTTATTTTGTTTTACTGCTTCTCTAAACATTTTCTTTTCTAAAAGCTGAGAATAGATTTTCTCAAACTTGTCTTCTTTCGTTTCTTTAGGATTATATTTTAATTTATTCATATTTATTTATTTATTATTAAACCAATATCGACCCGAGATTCATTACTATTTAAAAGCGAAGTGTCGATTGCTCCGACCCAAGTTATTTTTTTGTCCTGGGTTTCGTCGTGTTTATCTTCAATAAGTTTAAATGTTATTTGTGTGTCATTTGAGTAGTTTTGTAGTTCTCTAACTAATTGCTTTATTTTCATATTTATTTATTTGTTGTTTATTAATGCACGCCTATTCCGATAGAAACGCCCGCAAATTGTTTAGAGCCGCAAGCATGCCTCCCTGCTGGCAAACAGTTTCCGCAATTACCAGGACAAGCAAACCCGCGCCCGCCCGCGTTTTTTAATATTTTGGCAACGGTTGCCCGATATTCTTTAGACAAAGGCTGCGTTTTGTCTTGGTATGCTCTAGAATCAATAAAACGCTTTTCAACCTTTACAGCATCAAACGAACCGCGGACAACTGGCAACTTTAAAAAAGCATTTTGAAGCCCCGTCCCTGCGTAAATGCTGCCGCTGCTTGCGTTTGTCAAATAGTTTGACGGCCAATCATAGCCCGTTGCGTTTAATTGTAAAAAGATTTTCCAACTTTTTGAATAGCCGTAAACGTTTAAATCTTTGCGGGCCTTGCATAAATCCATAAAGAAACGCAATGTTTCGACGCTGTTAAAGTCACCGTCAACAAATAAACGCAATGTTTTGTTTTCTGGTACTGCGTAAAAAGCGTTTTTAATTACCTGCGGTTTATACCTTAGCAATAAACTGTTTTGCAGCTGTCTAAAGAAAGCGGCAGGATATCGCCAGGCTTTTAAAGAATAGCAAAACTTCTTGCAATCTCCAGCGCCTGGACAATCGGCAAGCGCTAAACTTGAAAAAGCATAAAAAGGAAGTTTTTTATTTCCTTTAGCCGCAATTATAGAAAAAGCCGCCTTGCCATTAAAGCCGCTGTCAATATATTCCAACAGCTTTCCCGCGTAGCGTTGCCAGCCTGGCTTATCGTTTAAAATGATATCTTTTAAAAGAGATTTAGTCTTTTTAAGATTATCAATATTTTTTACAAACAAAATTGCGTGTTGCCTATTCATTTTGCCTCCCTTTCGTCCGCGTCCGCTGCATTGCAAAATTTATTAAAATTGCGTTTGTATGTCTCAAACGTTACTTTTTTGCGGTAAAGCGTAGGAATTGAAAACCCGCCGTTAGGCAATTTTCTTTCCTTACCGTTAATAATAGCGTAATAAATACGGGTGTTTTTACGGCCGTCATAAATAACGGCTTCTTTTGTTTCGTGGCTATAGTAGCCGAATATGTTATCAAATTTCATTTTTATTTTATTAGTTTTTATTAAAGATTTTCTAAGATTGTTAAAACTGCTGCTGCCGCTGCAATGGTGATTATCGTAAATGCAATTATTGCGGGCCGATAAAAGGCGCTTTCAATTATTTTATTAAATTTACTCATATTTCTATTTATTTTATTTGGTTTTATTAAATGTTTGAGTGAGCGTTTTCTTTTATGTCAAAGAACCACCCGTCCAGGTGGCTTAATTGATTGTCACTGATTAAATCATATTTATGCAATGTATTTAATAAATTGTCTAAATGATTTAATTTGCGGTTTAATTCGTAGTTGTCTAAACTGTCATCTTGTAAAAGCTTTTTCACGCGTAGTTTAAAAGCTTGAGTGTTTTCATTTTGCATTTGATTTATGTTCATGATTAACAATAAATCATACTTTTATTTAAAAAACAAGATTTATTTTAAAAAAACTGCATTTTCTTCTCTAGCCCGCATAAACATTAGGTTGTAAAGCATGGCCAATTGCCGCAATTGACTGCAAACACTCGCAAGCAACTGCAAACACTCGCAAGCAACTGCAAGCAACTGCAAATGCTGGCAAGGAAACCACACTAAAACCGAACCATTAATTGAGAGACTTAACCTGGGTGAAATGATGCATTCTCAATCGTGTAAAAAAAAGGCCCATCATGTACAAACAGTCGCGCGTGCCTGGGTGTTTACTCCGCGCGCGTCATTATACCTGCGTGCGTGCGCGTGTATGGGGGGGCGGGGGCCTAAATTTCCGAAGCGTCGTTTTATATATATATATAATTGACCCCTTAAAAATTTGGAAAGCTCAAGGGGCTATTGACATTTGAGTCCTTATATACTTGTATGGTTCTTGTATGGTATAGGTCTGTTAAAATTAGCAGATGCATGTGAGAAAATTAACAGATGAGTGCTAAAGCGGACTTAGAAGCAGAGATAAAACAAGCGATTATAGAAGTTGCTGACGATAAAGAGCTTATGAAAGCCAAGAGTTTGTCTCGTCATAACCCCGAAAAGGTGGCGCATATACTATATTTATACTCACTTGGGGTCTCGCAGACGGCTATGATACGCAAATACGGCTATGACCGTGGTACAATCATCAATGTATTGGTAGATTACGCTGACTACAAGAACAAGTTCAGAGAGATTGGCGGGCAATTAGCGGCTAGAAGCTATGTAAACCTAGAAAGTTTAGAGGAAGATATAGTAGATAGCGTCCGTGGACGCATACATACGGGCGAATATGAGCCTACGCCTAGGGATATTAAGGAGATAAGCATTGCTAAAGCAAACTCAGCAAGGCAAGCCTTGACAGCAAGGGGCGAAGCTAGTTCAATAACTGAGAGCAGAACGGTAGTAACCCAGGAAGACTACGAAGAAACAATCCAAGCAGCCAAGGAAAGGCTGAGAATAATAGAAGCGGAGGTAATAGATGCAGAGGAATAAGATGTCAGACGCAGAGGAAGAGGCTTTTGAAAAAGCTAGGGCTATTTTATCTGAGCATTTTCCTAACTGGACTATAGTAGTAATAGATGAAACTGATTCATTGAAGTATGATTATACTAATTACTACATAGGTAAGACTTTATGCAGGGAGACTGTAGCGGAGATGAACAAGGATGACATAGATATGATAATCTGGGAAGACGCTGAGGTAGACGACGAAGAAGATAATGGAACTTAGCTTTACTCCGCATCCTATTCTAAGCCCTCCTACTGACAAAGAGATTGTAATCCTAGGGGAGAATGACCCTAAGCTTTTAAAATCATTGTACGATGCTCACGAAGGTCGGATTCGCGCCTCGGAGGAAGACCCTGTAAGGTACGGCTTTGACCTAGATGGTTGGAAGCGCATATACAAGGGTCTTGAAGATTATAATGAATGCCTAGTCCTAGGTGGTAATAGAAGTGGTAAGACCACGGGCTGCGCTAAGCTTATAATGAAAGCAGTGACTGAAAACATGGAGGGTCACATTATTTGTTTTTCGCAGAACATAGATACCAGTATAAAGGTTCAGCAGAAAGCTATGTGGGATATGATGCCTAAGGAGTTTAGAAGAAAGACTAAGAGTACAGAGGGTTACATTAATTACTCTATGCAGAATGGATTTACTGGGCAGTCGTTTATTTTTCCAGATACTAAGACCAGAGTAGACTTTAAGACATATACGCAGTTCAGCAACAATCAAACTATCTTAGAAGGTTTTGAGTTCGGCTTCAAGAACCCAGACAGTAAAAACATAGGGGCTTGGCTAGATGAGTACCTTGGGGACGCAGCGCTAGTAAATACCTTGCGATTCAGATTGGCTACTAGGGATTCTAAGTTGCTTATAGGTTTTACCCCTATTGATGGCTATACCCCTTTCATTGCTGAGTATCTAAAGAACGCAGAGACCAAGCAGACACGGCACGCGGAACTGATAAACAAGGAGGTGCCTATAGAGCAGTACAGCCCTGGCAGAGACGCGAGCATTGTATATCTGCATTCAGACGAGAATCCATTTGGAGGTTATGATAGAATAGCTAAAGACCTTAGAGGCAGGCACGAAGACGAGATTATGGTTCGTGCATACGGAGTTCCTGTTAAATCAATGACTTCTTTGCTTCCATTGTTTAACACAGAAGTTAATGTACTATCAGAAACAAAAAACAAATACGGATACACCTTCCCTAATATTACGGACCCAAAAAGGTATTCTTGTTATCAAGTGGTCGACCCAGCAGGAGCCAGAAACTATGTTGCTCTATGGGCTGCTGTTAATAGAAAAGGAGAAATCTTTATTCGGAAAGAGTTCCCCGATAGAGATAGCTATGGGGAATGGGCTATTTTTGGCGACCCGAAGTGGCGATATGGACCAGCAGCTAAAAAGATTGGGTACAACGTGGAAGGATATGCAAAGTTATTCAAGGAAATAGAGAGTGACCTTGGCATAACAGTTATAGAACGCATAGGTGATTCGCGGTATTTTGCTAGGGAAAACGAAAACAATGAGGACTTGTTTACCTCTTTTGATGATTTTGATATGAACTTTATACCTTCTGACGGCAGGCAAGAGGACATTGGTATATCTGCTTTAGACGATTGGTTTAACTATAATCCTAATGAAGCAGTAGATGCAGCAAACAAACCTATATGTTATATACATAAGGATTGCGGTAATTTAATTGATAGTATTATAAATTATAATTCTAAGGGAAAGGCCGACGAAGCCCTAAAAGACTTCTTTGATGCGCTTAGATACTTGCGTATGGCAAATGGAGGCGAAGGACCCGACCACCTTGACAAAAGAGATTTGGGCGCTACAAGTAGAGGAAAGGGTGGATACTAATGCCAAAACGTAAACTAAAAGAAATAGCAGAAGACATGGGAGTGTCTTTTGATGAAGCAATGGAAATTGCTACATTACAACTAGAGGAAGATATGCTCAGCGGAAAGGGTAAAAATACTTGGGTTAACGAAGCTGGGCAAGATATTATTGATAGCTATGTACCTATCCCACAGGTTTACAGAGGCAGAGTTATAGGTACAGCGCCTAACCCTAGGTACATTTATGTATATGTAAAAGAAATGGTTAAAAGGGTTGTGGTTTCTATACCTGCTAGAATGCTTAATAAAAGTTTTATGGACAAATATGTTTACATCGAAGCAGATAATTCTGGGGAAGAAACTAAATTCAAATGGATACCTGCACCCATTGTTGATTGATGTGCTATAATACCTTGTAATGGAAAACGCTGAAATTTCTAAATCTCTTACTTATGTAAGTAAAGAGCCAGATGTAAAAACTTTAAGATACGCTTACAGCAAAACTGTTACAGAGCTGGAGTATTATTTTGACCTTTGCCGTAGTAGCTACGACGAAAGGAGAAATTGGTGGCCTGGCAAAAGCCGCGACCACAGAAAACACGGAGCCGATGCCTTTCCTTGGGAAGGTGCTTCTGACATTGAGTCCCACGTAATTGACGAACGTATAACACGATTAGTTTCTATGTTTGTTTCTAGCCTTAGTCGTGCAAACGTAAAGGCATTCCCTGTTAACTCTAAAGACTTAGCTAGAGCCAAAACGGTTTCGGGCTTTTTAAAATGGATGGTATCCAGCGGATACATCCCTAGGTTTAAGAAAGAGATGGAGCTTGGTGCTAACTATTTGTTAGAACGCGGCATCTTAGTTACTTATGTAGGGTGGCAACGCGAAGACAGAAAGTTTTTGCAAGCGATTAGCTTAGAACAGATAGCTCAAGTATCTCCAGAGATGGCACAGATTATTACCGAAGGTGGAGATACCGAGGTAGCACAGAGTTTATTAATTAGTACATTCCCTGGTGTTAACAGTGCAAGAGCCAAGAAAGCAATTAAAGAACTAGGAGAAACTGGTTCTACAGAATTGCCTACAGTAAGACGGCAAGTAGATGCGCCAGAGGTTAAAACACTTGCACCCGACGGAGACTTTTTCTTTCCTAGCTATGTTACTGACCCACAGAAATCCCCTTATTGCTTTTGGAGAACTTACTATACAGCCCAAGAGTTAGAAAACAAAGTGGTTACAGACGGATGGGACCAAAACTTTGTTGATTACATGATAGAAAATTACAGAGGCGTAAACATAGACTCCCTAGAAAGAGATAATGAAGGCCGACGCAGTAACTCTAGCAGCGACGAAATATACGAATCAGATGATTTGGTTGAAATCGTTTATGGCTATCAAAGGTTATTCGATGATGAAGATGGTTCAGAAGGCATTTACTGCACTGTATTTCACAAAAACTTTACTGGTAACGAAGAAGCACCTGCGTTTGCCAAGTTTGAATTGCTTAATGGCTACGAGGATTATCCTGTAGTAGTAACTAAGCTATCCGAAGACAGCAAAAGATTGTACGATACAATGACTGTCCCAGATATTCTTAGAGGTATTCAGAATCAAGTAAAGGTAGAACGCGATTCTCGTATAGACAGAAACAGCATTGCTACACTTCCGCCTATATTGCACCCAGTAGGACAAGCTCCTACAGATTGGGGACCTGGTAGAATGATTCCTTACAGAAGAAAGGGCGACTTAGACTTTGCTCCTGCTCCGCAAATCAACCAAGGCTCTATAGAAATAGAAAGAACCTTGGAAATGCAAGCAGACGCGCTAGTAGGATTAGACTTTGAAAATCCATTAGCACCAGTTCGCAGGCAATTTTTAATAGACAAATTCTTAAACCATGCTGCCGAAGTGTTGCGAATGACTTGGAAATGCTTCCAGCGATTTGGACCCGATGAAGTATTTTTTAAAGTAACAGGTGCAGCAGACCCACAGAAATTTTCAAAGGGAGACCCGAACGAAAATTACGACATCATTGTTTCTTACGATGTATTAAGTACAGACAAAGATACTCAAGAGAAAAAACTACAATCATTGGTATCGTTGACACAGCTGGATAGAAGCGGACGCATAAATATGGATGCTCTATTGGAAACAGTAGCTAACTCTATTGACCCTATACTTGCTGATAGCATTTTACAACCTGGTAAACAAGCTCAACAAGAAATGGTTAAGAATGTTACGGATGATTTAGCTAAGATATTTGCTGGTATAGAAATGCCTGCAAGACCAAACGGTGGTCAAGTAGCAATGCAAGTGCTGAAGCAATACACTCAGCAGCCTGACATTGCAGAACGATTACAATCTGATGAAGCATTTAAGGCTCGTTTAGAAAAATACATTGGTCAGTATACATTTATGCAACAACAAGCTCAGAACGCCCAAATAGGTAAGGTAGGCACACAGCCTGCCAACATGGGAGGAATGGGTATGCAAGGTATTAACCAATAAGTATATGTCACTAGAGGAAGCACTGAAATATCTAAAGCACCACGAACATTTTGCGGTGCTAATAAACACAATTCATCAACTAAGAGAAGAGGCTATAGCAGAATTGCATAACTCTAATTCTGAAAGTATTCAGCAAATCTCTGGTAGAATTTTGACTTATGACCAAATATTACAGATTGTAGATTGGCAAACTTTACAGATTACTCATAGCGAACATATAAAGCGCTTGTCTAATGTAGTATAATGATTTTATCGCAATCTCTCCAGGCGTAAAGGGAGTGGACAAATTATGACAGAAGAAAACAGCACTGACACCGCAGAGTCAGAACAAAAAAATGGCGTACAGAATATGACACCCAACGATTTTATAAATCGTCGAGTTGGTTCTTCTCAAAAGGAAGAACCCGAAGTAGTAGCTAAGGAGGAAGCAGTTGAAGAAGAAGTGGTTGAAAAGAGCGCCACGGATGAAGTAACTGAAGAAACCGAAGCAGACGTTCTTTCACAGTTAGATTTAGACAGTATGTCTGAAGACCAAATTAAGGAAGTCTCCAAGAAGCTTAACAGTAATGCAGTTGCTAGATACGGTGAATTAACCGCCAAAAGAAAAGCAGCTGAAGAACGTATGGCGAAAATGGAAGAGCAGTTGAATAATCTCCAAAAACAAAAAGAAGAGAAAGTTCCTGTTGTAAAAGACAATCCTTTAAAGAAAGTTATTGACCCTCAAGCATTACAAACAGAAGCCGTCAATGCACAAGAAGTTGTGGATTGGGCAGAAGATTTATTGTATGAGAAAGGTGACTACGGTCCAGAAGACATTATTGCTACAGTAGAAGGAAGAGATGTTACTAAAGCAGAAGTTCGTAAAACATTGAGGCATTCTCAAAACATGATACGGAAATTCATTCCAGCCCAAATGCAGACTATTAAGAAGCAACACGATGCTTCTCAAGCCAAGTCCGCCTTTGAACAGAAGGCCAGAGTTGAATTGCCTTGGATGAAAAACGAACAAAGTGAAGTGTATAAAAAGTATCAGTCAATGATGGGTGACAAAAGGTTAAGTGATTTAACTAAAGACAACCCAGAGGTAGCCGTACAAATGCCGTATCTTGTTGCTCACGCAGCAAACAGTATGTACGGACGAAAGGCTATTACTTCACGTACTACACCTGCTCCAAGAATAAGAAGCACTCCTCCTAAAACTGCATCAACAACAGCTGCTAAGTCTGAAAAAACTGCTCCAAGAACAGTTAAAAAAATACAATCGGTGTCTCAACAGTTTAGCGATAGCGGAACTGCTGCTGATTTCGTAGCTCTAAGAACCTTACAAATGCAAAATAGAAAGTAAAACTTAAAAATTATGTCGTTTTCAAATACATTCGATACAACAAATACAGGTTCTGCAGTTTCTAATCGTGAGGATTTGACAGATGTCTTAACAATCCTTGCGCCCGAAGAAACTCCAGTCCTTTCATCTGCCTCAAAGCAGAAAGCCTCAGCTACATTCGCTGAATGGACAGTTGACAAACTGAAATCCCCTGTGACCACTGGTGTCTCAGAAGGAGCAGATGTCACTACATTCGATGACAAATTCGCTGACCGTGCGCGCCTAGGTAATTACGTGCAAAAATTCCGTAGAGATTATATGGTTTCTGATTTACAAGAAGCTGTTGACTCTGTTGGACCTGCAAAAGTTGCCCAAGCCGAATCAAAAGCAATACGTGAACTTAAACGTGACGTTGAAGCTACTATCCTTAGTTCTAATGACCGCTCTGTAGAGAACGGTGCTGGTACTAATTATGGTCTTCGCGGTTTAGGTACATGGTTAGCTGATGGAACTACTATCGCGGGTACACCTACCGATATTCCTGCAGCTTATGCAACTCCTACTGCAAATAACTCTGACGCGGGTAGCTTGTACACAGAGTCAATCCTCAACACTCAATTATCAAGTATCTTCCGTCAAACAGGAGAATCTTCTAATATGATGCTTGTTGCTGATACAGGTCTACGTAGACGTATATCAGACTTTGCTCGTTTAAGTGCAAATGTTGGTACTAATCCATTACGTGTTGTAAATATGGACCAAGGGCAAACAACTATCAAGTTATCAGTTGAGTTATATGAGTCTGACCACGGAGTCGTATCAGTTGTTAATATGAACCCAGATACTGCACCTGCTACCGTTACTGGAGATAACACCAGTCACGCTGATGGTTACATTATTAACCCTAACTATGTCGGTATTCACGACCTCATCCCTATGGGAAGCACACGCTTACCTAACTTAGGTGGTGGCGAACGTGGATTTGTTGATTGTGCGCTTACACTAGGTGTTTACCACCCAGCAGCTCACGGTAAAATTATCGCTTAACAAAGGAGAAAAAAATATTATGTCTAGATTAACTATTAACGAATCCGCAGACGGATACACAGATAAAATTATCTTATCTCCAGGCGATTTCACTACTGCCGCTGGTAATACAACTACATTAGTAAATATTCCAGTGAAAAAAGGAGATGTCATTCATGGCGCTGCTTTAAACATTAGTGAAGCCTTCAGCGTAAGTTCTAACCTTAGTGTTGGATACGATGCAGCTATTGATGGCAGTGGCGTTAAAGCAGAAGGATTAATCCTTAACTCAAACGTCAATACTGTTCAAATTAAAGTAGATACAGGACTTGGTTTATCGCCAACTATTGATACATCTGGTTCATCAGTTACAGCCTTAAAAGTTGTAGCAGCAGCAGATGGTAACATTACTGTTACTTCAGCTTCAGCACTTGATGTAAGTACAACAGGTGAACTAACACTTCAACTAGCTATTAGACGCTTAAACGCCTAATATTATATTTTGGTTGGGGGGCGAAAGCCCCCTGCCATTTTTTTTATGACCGATATTATTACAGATTTACCAAGAAGTTTTACTGACGGAGAGTTAGACCAAGCATTTTTGAATGAAATCAAAAGTGGGTTTAAACTTGAAAGAGAAACAGAGCATCTAAGAGTTGCTCAAGCAAAAAAAGAAGCACACGAAATGAAAGGCAAGACGCATCCTAGTTTAGGAAAATGCGTAGCTACTATGCCTGCTAGAGAATTTTTCCGACTTACGAGTAAGTATGGACACAACGAAGTGCATTCTAAGAATTTTTTACAATACTATAACAAGAAGTTTTCGGACTTATCCCCTAATAAAATATAATGCAAAATAGGACATACGGAGATTTATTTAACTTAGTGCAATCTTTGGCGGGCGTTAATGCTTTTACGGCCGAAGAACAAGCCGATGTGTCTAGGTTTATAAACCGCAGGTATTACCAAGCGTATTTGCAATCACCTAGCTGGGTTCGTTATTTAGTTCCCTCTGAAGAAAGACCAGTGGTTTCTATTGAATTTAAAAATTATCAAAATCAAAGCCCACCAGACGCTATGTTTGTAAAGGTTGGCACTTCGGATACTGCTTTAGGCAGAGATAGTGGAGCGGATGTATTTGTATCAACTACTAGTAAAACGAATAGTTTTTGTCGACGAAGCGGAAGGTGGTTTTTATTTTCTGGTTCTGAATATACAATTAATCCAATTACTAATGTAGTCACATATACTGCAGATAATGGTATACATTATTTTCATCAAAACACTACAGATACTGCAATTTATGGTAGCCCAGCGGAAGTTAAGGAATGGGGTCACAGTGGGGCAAGTATCAGCCCAGCAAATAGTCCCGCAAACATTGAAGTAAATGGTTGTGCAAAAATTTTATACGATTCTCCGCTTTTTCCAATACTTAACACTTCTGAAGCTACAGGCACTCTTGCAACAATCGGTGATTTTATAAGAATATACCAAGAAAGGGCGTTGCAAAGAAATTCTTCTATTGAATATGATTTTTTTGTAGATGCAGATGGGGCTAATATTGTTAACTCTACTCTTACTGGTAATAGTGCATTTGTAACATACAAGAAACCTTTTGTTAAATTTACTACATCTTCTGATTACGGAACCTCTACAGAAATAGTTCCAGAAGAATTTTTCTCATTTATAGCGCATACAGCATACGCTGATTTCTTGCGCATGGATGGACAACATCAAAAAGCAATGACTGAAGAAGAAATAGCCAAAGGGGCTTTAGACCTTCAGCTTGAACGTAATGATATAATAGCTAACAACAACAACGCCACTATGCGATTTTCAACTTACGTAAATCGCCAATCAAGATAACATGAACTCTTATACAGTAAACAGATACAATGTACCAACCGAAGGTGCAACATCACAAACAATTAGCATCCCCCATACTGGTGCAGGGTCTACAGACACAAAAACCTTTGGTGCTTTCAAAGACAGAACTAAAGTTATATACATTACTGTATTAGGTTCTGGTTTTTGTTTTACCATAGATGGTAGTGCCGTAGACACTTCAAAATCACATAGATTACAAGCTGGTAATCAATATTACTTTAATGCAGAATTAATATCGCAAGCTAAGTTTAAAAAACTGCCTAGTGCTTCTGCAGAAGCAATAATGTATGCGTCAGAGTTAACTAATTAAACTGTGAACGTATTCGAAACAAATAGGGAAGAATGCCAAGTTCCTACGTTACGTATAAACCGACCAAACGCAGGAAGGCATTTTAGGAGATGGGAAAAAAATGATGCCTTTAGTGTAAAAACTGTAATTGATTTTTCAAGGTACACTAAGGTTTGTTTAGTCGAAGTAGTTTCTCCTTTGCCGAATATTGCTAAAAAACAAAGAGTATTTTATACTATAGATGGTACAACGCCAACGCAAGCTGATATAGTTGCTGGTAAAGCTCATAGGCTAACAGAAGAGTCACAGAATTATTTTGATAAAGATTTAATAAAAAAAGCAAAGTTTGCCGTTGATACATCTTACATAACAGAACGAACAACTTTAGTTATAACAGAATTAACAACTTAGAACAATGGACGGTTTAATAGACAGATTAGGAATATCATTTATGGGATTATTAGCATCGTGGGGATTAATGGATATAAGTTTATTGCTAGCGGGAATTGCATCAATAATGACAATTATACATACTGCTATATCTATATATAAGATATTAAAATGAGCGAAAAGAAAAAAGGCGTATCGATGCGCAAAGAGCATAAAAACCCAACGGGTGGATTGTCTCAGAAGGGTAGAGATTACTACAACAGGAAAACGGGTTCTAATTTAAAAAGACCTGTGACAGAAAGTAATCCTAAAGGAAAAAACAAAGCTCGAAAGAAATCATTTTGTGCCAGAATGTCTGGCGTTAAAGGACCTATGAAAGATTCAAAGGGTCGTCCAACCAGAAAAGCATTAGCTCTTCGCAAATGGAAATGTTAATATGTCACTATACGAAAATATAAATAAGAGAAAAAAAGCAGGAACAAGCCGTCCTAAATCTAAATCTACAATATCAGCTAAAGCATATAAAAATATGAAAGCTGGTTTTCCTAAAAAGAAAAAGTAATGGCTAAAGGGGTAAAACACTATTTTCGAGATGGAACAAAACACACTGGTGGTATGCACAAGATGCCCAACGGTAGTGTCCATTCTGGGAAAACACACACTAAATCGTCTAGGAAACTATATCACCTAAGCGACTTATCTAAAACAGCTAAGGCTAAAGCTAAGTGACTACTGAACTTATAGCTTTATTAGGCGGTGGAGCAAGTGGGTTTATATTTAAACTCATAGGTTCACTTGTGCAATCTCAGCAAGCTAACATAAGCTCTATGATTGCTAAGCAAGAGGCAGCCGATATAAGCCACGAGAAAGCCTCTCAGAGGGGTGGTTCTTGGGTAAGGCGTATGATTGTATGCGTAGTGCTATTTGCGGTCGTTGTAGCACCATTTTTGTTGGCTCATAGCCCAGAAGGTATTACAGTAGGTTCTGAATACTCTAGATTTTTTGGACTTTTCCAAGGTATTGACTACATTACCCTTGAAGGATATGTTATACTACCAGAGATAAGGCAAACTGTATTGGCTATAGTTGGTTATTACTTTGGGTCATCATCAATCAAGTAAAATTATGAAATGTTTTTTATGTAAAACTAAGGATTCTTTAATTGCTAAAATTAAATTAATCATTAACAAACTAAGAGGAAAATAATTATGCCCTACGGAAAAGGAACATACGGTAAAAAAGTAGGCAGACCATCAGCTAAAAAGCGCGGAATGCCAAAAAAGAAATAACATTATGGCTGACAAAAGTAAAAAGAAAACTACTAAAAAGGCACCTGCTGCAAACAACAAGGTTGCACAACTAGAAGCTAGGATTGCAAAGC
>Ga0209337_1000605_pt1 | contig 28908 bp, 45 predicted proteins | sample LinPmetageLP53_FD_184044 | JGI IMG/M metagenome (GOLD analysis project Ga0209337, IMG submission 184044) | Marine viral communities from the Pacific Ocean - LP-53 (SPAdes) (version 2) | ecosystem: Environmental > Aquatic > Marine > Oceanic | place: Pacific Ocean | collected 2010-02-08 | reverse complement strand
CTGATACATTAAAAGCGGAGATACTCCGTAAACAATACAGCGAGGCAGTAGTACCGCAACTTGATGGTAAGTCTGCTTTAGAATCATTTGAAGCATGGGTATCTGCTGGAGCAAAGAACGCTGAAGTCAAAGGTACAGATGCAGATGGTGTAGAAATCACTATCAAGGCTGAAGAGACTATTGCTAAGAAAGCATGGGTGGATATTGAACCACCAGTTGACCAAACCGCATTAATAGCAGATTTGATGAAAAAAGTGAAAGCATTAGAAGATGCTTAATTAACTAACAAACAAGGAGTCAATAATGGCTAAAAACAAAAAAGAAAAGCCAGTCTTGAATCTCGATAATAAAGAATATGTAATCGAAGATATGACTGATGCACAAAGGGAACTAGCAGGAGAAGTCGCTATGTACCAAAATCACGTTAATGACGTACAAAACAAACTGGCTACAAATGCTTTTATGAGACAGCAATTAGTAGAGTGCGAAAAGGTGTTTGTAGAAAAACATCAGAAAGGAGTAATGGAACTCAAGAAGGCTTTAGAGCCTGAAGTAGAAACATTAGAGGGTGAAATAGTAGAATGATTGTAAGAAGGTGTAGTCAGGGTCATCGAGTAAGAGTCCATAGAAATACAACACCGGGTGTAACCCGTGTAAAGACATATGCTGATGGTACAACGGAAACCTTGGCTTATCCTTCTGCATATACATACTTTGTAGACGTAGATGGTAAAGTAGTAAAGAAAACAAATAGCTTTAAAGTTGCTGAAGAATACTATGTTGATGAGTGTGCAAAAAAACATGGTGATGGGCATGGTAGAATGTTAATAGGTAAACATCATATAATAAATGGTGTCGCTACTACACAAGCAGATTACCCTACTGATGCAAATACTAAAGCAGAAATAAAAGATTTCTATGATAAACGAGGAATTGTTTATGGTAATGATGAAACTAAATCGGAATTATTATCAAGGATAGTTCCACAAATGAGTGGCGATACAGAAGTATCTAAACACTTAAAGGTATAAACATGATTAAAAAACTAATGGCAGTAATAATGGCTTTTTCATTTGCTAGTGCAACTCCAGATTATCCAAAGGATTTTGAACAATTAGCTTGTAGTGAAGAAGTTAAGAAGAAGAAAAAGAAAGGTAAAAAGATTGTTAAGAAAGGAAGCAAAAAGAAGAAAGGTTTCTTCTCAAAGGTATTTGGTTCTAAGTAATGAGTACTGGTTTATATAAGTATTCCGAAAAGGAAGCTGCCAATCTTTTAATTGGTCAAAATGGGTTTGACTTAATAGCTGAACATAATACAAATACAGTTACTCCAGATACAGGTTCTTGGATTGCTATACAAGCACTAGGCAAAGACACTGAGGGGACTACTGAATTTTTAAAATTAAAAGTCACTTCAAACATAGGGGATGATATAGGTTCGTTTTTTAGTTTGATTCCCGGAGAAATAATATATGGCAATTTTAACGGAATAATAAACCACACAGACTCAACAGCGGTATGCATAGCTTACAGAGGGTAAGGAGAACCACTAGGCTTAGAAGAAAAATTAGCAAAGTAGAGGTAGGTCTTTTTAAAAGAACATTAAACCTTATAAAAACAAAAGTGTTAAAATGGATTTTACAATTAAAAAATTAAAAAATGGAGACTTTGAAGTTGTTAGTACGAGCTATAATATTCCTATTGTTTACACTTACCATGACTAGTTGCTCCTCAGGATGGAGCGTTGCCAATTATGAGCTTACTCCTCAAGACACTACTGTAAATACAGTGTTTATGGAGATAACTAGTAGTGATTCTGTTGTTCATTGGTACTCTGGAAGAGTATATGATGGCTCAAATTGGTGCTATAGACATGATGATTGGGAAGAAGTTTCGAGGAAATGAGTGAAAATCAAGGAGCAAGAAGTTACAAAGGAGAAGTCATTGGAGATTCCATGGCTATCACTATTAACTTTAAATGGGCATTACAAATCTGTGCATTGGTTGGAGCGTTGGTATATGGTTACTGGCAAATTGAAACAAGGATACGAGACCTTGAAAACCAAATTGTTATTGCAGATGAGAACATTGGGGATTTACTTGGTAAACATATCGTGGAAGAAAGGGTTGAACGAGAAGAGCTGGCAGAGAAAGTAAAGTTTTACGAAAAAGAATTAAATTTAAATCCATTGAGTTGGGGTAAAAGGAAAAAGAAGTAAAATGTGCGAAATATACTACATTTGGGGGTAAATAATGGATTTTATGGCAGTATACGGGGAAGCTGGAATGATAGGGGTAGTGGGTGTTATGTTTGTTTACCTAGTAGTTTCCTTATCTAAGAAATCTGAATCACAACAAGAGTCATTAAGGAATCTTGAAATAGAGAATAGAGGACAGAGTGAAACAATTGAAAATATGGAAGGTATGATTATTAAACTTATTGCAAGATGGAATGATTCAGACTCTGTAAGAGATAGAAGATATGAAGCTCAAATAGAAGCTATGTCAGATTTAGAAAAACAATTATCAAGGATGGATGGTATCATGAGCCGAATGAATGGGAATGGTAAATAATGGATAGTATAAGAGTAGCTGGAATATCTTTTACTAACTATGGTATATACTTAGCAGAGGTAAATTTATTCTTACAATGCGTTGTAGCTACAATGAGTATTGTATATCTTAGTTATAAAATAATAAAAATAAAAAAGGAATCATAATGGATATAAAAGGTATGCTAGTTAAACTAGCTGAAGAGCAAGCAGATAAAATGAAAGCAGAGGCAATGGGTCATATTGAATCTGATGAGTTTTCTGATATGTTAGCTACAAAAATGAATAATAAAATCAACATTCCATTTGTTAAGGAAGAAAAAGAACAGGTCTTTTTTGAAGAAATGATGGACATAGTTACTGATTTATTAGCAGGCGTATTTAAAGGTAAATAATATGTCTAAGAAAAAAGACTCAAGGCTTGCACGAGCTGGTGTTTCTGGATTCAACAAGCCTAAAAGAACTCCTAGTCATCCAAAGAAGTCACACGTTGTTGTGGCTAAGGTTGGAGCAAAAGTAAAGACTATACGTTTTGGTCAACAAGGAGTTAAGACCGCTGGTAAACCTAAAGCTGGTGAGTCTCAAAAGCAAAAGAATAGGCGTAAATCCTTTAAGGCAAGGCATGGTAAAAACATAGCTAGGGGGCCAATGTCTGCGGCTTATTGGGCTGATAAGGTGAAGTGGTAGTCATGGCTATTAAAAAGATAAAAGGCGTTTCTATGGCTGGTATAACTGCTAGGCAAGCAACCTCTATGAAGAGACACTCGAAACATCATACTGCAAAACATTTAAGGTCTATGGTTACTGCTATAAAGAATGGTAAAACATTTACTCAGTCTCATAAAATAGCAATGAAAAAGGTAGGTAAATAATGACCAAGAAGGGATTGTATCATAATATAAATAAGCGTAAAAAAGCTGGTACTAGTCGCACTAAAAAGAAATCAACGATAAGTAAGAAGTCTTATGGTGAAATGAAGAAGGGGTTTCCTAAATCAAAGCGTAAAAAGAAAAGGAAATAATATGCCCAGATTCGGCAGAAAAAGTAAAGAAAGATTAAAGGGTGTTGACACTAAACTAGTTAATGTCTTAAATGAACTTATCAAGATTATGGATGTTACTATAATCGAAGGATTGCGTAGTGAAGAAAGACAGAAGTCGCTGTTGGCTAAGGGGGCTACAAAGGTTAAGTACTCTAAGCATATGGAAGGAAAGGCTGTAGACCTAGCTCCCTACCCAATAGATTGGGAAAACAGAGATGGATTTCACTATATGGGTGGAATGATTCGTGGTATCGCTAAACAGCTTGGAGTTAAAGTAAGATGGGGTGGAGACTGGGACTCAGATGGCGATGTAAAAGATAATGGGTTTGATGACCTAGTTCATATAGAGATACGTGACTAATGCCAAAACGTTTTTATATAATTAGGGATTGGTCTGGTGGTTCTAATAATAGAAAAGACCCACGGGATATAAATGATAATGAGTTTTCTCTTATCCAAAACATGTCAATAGATTCTCTTGGTAAAATTAAGACTGCCGGTGGGTTATATAATCACGTTGAGGGCTCTGATGGTTCAACTGATTTAGCTGAGTACTTAGTAAATAGAACTGCAAATATAACGGGCTCAGGTGGTTACGGATTGTTTTACTTTGAGTCTGACCAAAGTAGAGATAGTGATTACGTAATAACAGACACTAAGCATCCCGGAACGAGTAATGACTTAGTTATTGGTAGTGCTGTTGGTAATATAAAATTTGTAGCTAAACAGGTTGGTGGAGATACCCAAACAACACCACCAGAATTAAGTGGTGAATAATTAATGCCTCAACCAACAACACAGCATTTACAATTAGTGGGTGGAGCTAACTCAGCAAATAGTACTATATATACATCTAGTCTTCTTAAGCGTGGGGATATAGTAAAAATAACTGGTTCTGCAACTACTAATGGAGTGTTTACAGTAATTGATGTTATAACTACTTTAAATACAGCGGATGCTGCTGGTACAACATTTACTGACGCTACCTGCGATACTGCAAGTGGTGACGCTACTGTAACTCACGATGCTAATGCACAAATAATAGCTGGGTTATCTGTTTCTGGAACTGGTGTTCGAGATGGAAGTCATATTGCCTCTATAACAGATTCAACACATTTTGAATTAAGTAAGACAGCTACCGCAAATGGAACTAATGTAACCTTAACCTTTGGAGACATGGATATATATTACGCCTTAAAGGGAAGGACTATAGCAGATGAGTCAAGTACGGGCTCAACAGACCCCGAGTTACAAGTAAAATCGGTAGTCGTAACTGGTGATAAAATGCTTGCCTTAGGAGATGTTGATAGCCAAGGCGGAGTAGATATATGGTCTAATGCGGCTACGTCTACGTATGATTCTGCAAATAATGGATGGTCAGCTTCAGAAATAACTCCAACTATATCTGGTGACGATGCTAAATATATATACCATATAGCAGATGGAGCAGTTAGGGTATGTGATATAAATGAAGATAACTCAACAGTTATAAAGTGGTATGGCTACATACAAAAAAATCAATTTAATAAAGGGGCTGGTTTAGTATTTGCAGAGTGGCAAGAGCATCCAAATTCTTTAAGCCCTCCTAAAATAGCAACATCTTATTCATATGCCTTTGGCACAACTAGTCATGATGGAACTGACGCTGGAAATTATTATAAAAGCTTTACTGATGCAACTATGGACACCTCAAATGCGGATGCAACTGTAGAACATGATGGGACATCTACTATTGTGGCTGGAATGTCAGTTACGGGAACTGGTATCCCAGCTGGAACTACAGTAGCTTCAGTAACAGACAGTGACACTTTTGAATTATCTGCAAATGCAACAGCAGATGGGACTAACGTTACGTTAACTTTCTTTGCCAATAGGGGAGTAGCCGTTATAAAAAAAGCAGGCTTAGACCAACTGCAAATGGGATTAAATATCACCACTGCTTCAACTGGGTTAAAATTTGAAAATCAATCATCTGCAGATAAAAGCGGTAGGGCTATTGTTGGAGAAGTTATATCTATTAAAAATGGAACTGATAATGGAGACCTTGGTGAATACCCTAATGAGTTTTTATTTTGTAAGCAGGGATATAGTTCAGCCACTGGAAATTCAACATATTCAAGAGCTTATGGCGGTGTTTTAACTGGTACTGCACCCTTTAACTTTGCTGATAATGAAACACCTATTATTGAAAGAGGAGCTGGTTGGAACGTAGCAATATCTGCCGGTTCTGGAAAAGGAAAATGGGATGAGGGGACTTATGAATTTTATGAGACTTTTATTTATGATGGAAGTCAAGAATCTCTTCCAGTAAGAATAGGGAATGGAGCTAGTGATATTGCAACCTTTACACATGCAGTATCTAGTGGAGAAACATTAAAAGTTTCTATCTACGCAGACTTAGCTTATAATGGTAGAATAAGCGGTGGAAGAATTTATACTAGGTTAGAAAATAGCGATGATGATTTAATATTGTTATCTGATATAGATATAGTAAAAGGAGTTAGAACTAACTTAGATGGAGACCATAAAGCATGGAGCTATCAAGACGGAAAAGGATATCATGTAGTTAGTGGAGCTTATGGAAATTCAATTGAACCTAACTTAGATACGTATACAACTATAAATGGCTTTAGTCCAGATTTAAAGTTTTTAGGAATTGGTGGAGCTAATGAAATATATAAAGCATCTGTAGTTTCTAACAGGAGAACGTTTGTTGCTAATGTTAAATTGAAAGCAAGCTCTGGAGAATTAGAAAAGTTTGGTGATAGAATAATGTTTAGTGAGATAGGTAAATTTGATACGTTCTTAGAGCATAATTTTATAGATGTATCTAAGGGTGACTTTGGAGAGTACATTGCCCTAGAATCTTATGCAGACAGAATACTAGCCTTTAAACATAACTTATTACATATTATAAATATATCTAGTCCTAGTGTTTCAAATTGGTACTTAGAAGAAACCACAAGGCACCTTGGTGTCAACCACCAATTCAGCGTAACTAAAACTAAAAATGGAATAGCGTGGGTATCTGATGATGGGTGTTATTTATATGACGGAAGTTCAGTAAGGAATTTAATAGATAGAAAAATTGCAGTAAGTAAAGCATCGTTTACTGATAGCGATATAAATTGGAATAGTTGGTATCGTGGCTCTGCGTTAAAGAAAGATATAATGCTTGGATACGACCCAATTAGTAACTCATTAATTATGATGAGAAGCCCAAATGACTCTTCAACTAACTCAAATAAAGCTTTTGTATATGATTTTGATAGTAATGGATGGACTTATAATACTGGTATATTTACAGATAGCTCTTATTATACTAATTTTATAACAGACTTTAATAATAACTTAAGCTTAGGTGTTTTTGATGGAAGCACAGCCATTGAATTTAAAAAGTTTTTACCTATTAGTTTATCTCAATCAGACCAAGAATTTTACACCAAGGATATAGACTTTGGATTTCCATCATCTATTAAAAAAGTATATAAGGTTGTGGTAACTTATAAATCAGATGGAGCTGAGACAACTCCATTTAAATACGCTATAGATGGTAAGCAAAGTTTTTCATCAGATGGTGGGGGAACTTTTACTGGTAACTTCGCAGACACATCTGATAAGTGGGATGTATTAACTTTAACTCCATCTTCTCCTGTGTCATGCCAAAGTATGCAAATTAAATTTGATGCACCTAGTGCTGGTATATTTGAAATAAACGATATGTCTATTCAGTATAGAGTTATAAGTAATAAAGAAGCTGTCTAATGGCTTTACTAGATAGAGATATTAGAAAATTAATTAACACAAAGCAAAGCTCTGTGGAGTTTCAAGGTAAGCCATCTCTAAATGGAATGGTTGATGGTCAGGTAGCTATTGAAAAGAAATCAAATAGTCAGATAGCTTTATATAGAAAAAAATATGGTAAGCTGTGGAAGATGTATATGTCAGCTGATGGTAACCAATATGTTGATAAAACATTGTCTACTCATGCGTTAAAATACACAAGCAATTTTACTGATTACCGTTCATTTTCTCACAACTTTGTAGATGACCTAGATGCAAATGAACATTTCTTACCTTGGGGGAGCTTAAGTGAATTGACTTCTCTTAGGCCAGATGTTGGATATTTAGCTCCTTTTGATATGGCGTGCCATAAGCTAATATTTAAGCCACCAAATTTAGACGACAATGCAGATAATATAACATTTGCGATAAAGAAAATAGACGATGGAGATGATACTACAGACTCAGTATGCACATACTCATATACAACAACTTTTGTAGACCATACATCTATAACTATTAATAGAAAAGACTGGAGTGCTGACCCTGCTGTAAAAGCTGGTGACGTAGTTGCGATAAGCGTTACGGCATCTGATGCGGGAATAGTAACCAGTTCTAAGAATTTTTACATAACATCAGTATGGGAAACAAAAGTAGTAATATAAAGGTTTATCTATGGAAAATTATAAGACATTAAGAAATTACTTACAGGGCGGAAGGATAAACTATCAGTCTGGTGGTTATATCCCCAGACTATCTAACATAAAGCAATCTTTGGGATTAAGAAGAGATATAAGAACTGCCGAGGAAGAGATGCAAAAATTTGCTAAAGCATCAGAAAAAGAATCAAAGTGGAGAGGTCGACTTGGTATGATTGGTAAAGGTCTTGGAATGGCGGCTGGAGTAGCATTAGCTCCTATGACTGGAGGAGTCTCCTTAGCGGCTGGAAAAGCAATAGGTGCAGGCTTAGGTAAAGGTCTTGGAGATTTTGGTGCTGGTAAGGTTTTTGATGCCGGAACAGCCAAGTCTTCTACTGGTTTACTTAGAGACCAATTTGGAGATTTAAATAAAAGAGCTAGAGCGGAAGAAGATGCGGTTTTTAAAAAAGCAGCTATGACTGGAGCAACAACCTACTTTGATGCTACTGGAGGAATGGATAGTTTAAAGTCTTCAGCTATAAAAGGAGCTGGTAATATTTTTGGAATGGATAAAATTCAACCACTCCTAGACACAATATCTCCAAGCTTTTCAAAAACAGACCCGAGGACTATTGGGTTACAAGCTGGTTTAGACAAGGCTAATGCCTTTGAGTTATCAGACTTAGAGCAGTATGGGTTTCAGCAAGGTGGTTTAACAATACCGTATGAATCTGGCGGAGTAAATATAGATAATTCAACCCAAAATAACCCTATGATGATGAGTCAAGCTGGTGCCTTATCGGATTTTGCAGGAGAATTAAGAAGAGATTATAACTACACTCCAGAGGAAAGAAGCTCATTTGATGAACAACTTGGTACTAGAGCACTTGACTACGAAAGGTCTGTACAGGATAAGATGTTTGAAGATAGAGATAGAGATGAACAGCATTGGGATAGTTTAATGATGGGAGATATGAAGCCAGACAATATGTCTAGCTTACTATCATTACAAGACTCTGGTGGAGTCCAAGACACAGAAGGTGCATTTTTAAAATCACTAGAAAACATGGCTAATCCTAGTAGTGAAAATGCGTTGATGGCTTTGGATAAATACCTAGAAACTTATACAGATAGAAGTGAATTAACTGGAGATAGTAGCGACTTAGACTTTAATCAAGCTTATCAAAAAAGATTAAGAGGCTATAATATGGGTGGTAAGGTAAAGAAAAACCCATACGATTACAATAAAGGTGGTAATGTTAAAGGACTATTATCAATGATGCCATACTCAAGAAGGATACTATAATGTTTTACGGAAATGACCCAAGACCGGGGGATAATCAAGAGCATCCCATAAAAGTAGAAAAAGATGAATACGTTGTTAATAGAAATGCTGCTAGAAAACATAGGGACTTATTGGATTATATAAACTTTGTAGATGAGCCTAGGTATGATAATAAGGAAATGGCTCACTCGTCTATAGATGAGGCTATAGCATTAAACACATTAACTGGTATGCAAGAAGGTGGAGCTGTTCAAGATAAAACAAGAACTAATACAATGGATTCAATTATATCACGTTCTATAGCTGAGGAGGCTCCTAAGTATTCTATGTTTGATGCTGATTCTCGTGGCGGTCTTCTTTCAGAAGAAGACATTCTTGGAATATCTGAAGGCAATTTTATACCAGCCGCTGGTATATTAAACAAGGGCTATGCTGGAATTTTTGGTTCTGGGGATGTTTCATTATCTAAAATAAAAAAATTATTAATGTCTAGTAAGTTTAATCAAGGCGGAGAGGGGAGTATGCTTAGTCAATTACAAAAGCAAAGTCCAGCTATTAGCGATTTTATGAGAAATTGGTATAGAGGAGGAAATGAAGAGCTTGCAGATAAGTATGCTAAAAAATTAGTTAAAGAAGCTAAAGATGTATATAAAAAAGAATACCAAGAAGGCGGTGATGTAGACTTCCCAGTTACTGATGAAAGCATAGGTGCGGTTGATTCATTATCTATGTATATGAATAAGTTTAATCAAGATAGAAATTTTATGGGATACGATGAAGAAGAAGCTGGTATATTAGAAAAGTTTGGTAGACCTGAGTTTAGAAGGGCTGGTAGAACAGCCCAAGACGAAGGGTTTATAATGAATAAGGAAGAAATAAATAAGGCGTTAAATTACCTCGCTGAAAGACACCAACAAGGAACTTTAGGAATGGGTGCTAGTGGTATGCAAAGTGGAGGAAGTACATATGGGTATGGGAGTCAAGTGTCGACCTCTCCTACATTTGAAGACCTGTATTCCTATGCTGGTATTGAGCCTAGTCCAGAACAAAGAGCTAAGTTTGAAGGAAACTTTAGATATGACCCATCTAGGGAAGAGGGAACTATAGCTGACTATATGAGAGGAGTTGAAAACTTACAAGAGACCGGTCAAGGTACCCTTAGAAGTGCTGGAGTAAAGTCCAGAGCTGCAGGAGCAGGATTTGGTGGGTTTGGTAAAAGAGAAGAAATGAAGGACGTAGCTGGTTCCGCTGCTAGAAGTGAATATAGTTCTGGATTGGGACAGGCTCAACAAGATAGATTTGAGTCAATAAGAGGACAAAGAGAATCTTGGATGACTGATGCAATGGGTGAACTAGGTAGAATTGAAGGGCTTGGAGGAACTGATGTTTATGAGGAGCCTACAGAAGCACCAAATTTTTTAACTGGTCAGGGAGATAGTAACCCAGAAGGGTGGACTGGTGGTACGCCTACTACTGGTACTAATTTTACAGATACCAATGGAGTCTCTTGGAATTTTGTAGATATTCCCGGTGTTGGTGGTATGTGGCAAGAGCAAACATAAAAAGGAATTAATATGGCAAGACAATCATTAAACACTAGAGGACTAAGACCTATAGTTTTAGAAACTCCTAAGAGTGGAATGGATATGTTTTTTGAGGAAATCTCTAAATATGCTAGTCCAGAATATCAATTAAAAAAACAACAAATAGAAACAGAGCAATCTAGATATAATGCTAGGCTTGAGCTAGAAGAGCAAGATAGGGAAAAAGAACAGTCTAGGTATAATGATTTAAAAAATGCTAAACGTAGGGATTACCAACTTCGTAAAGATAGCTATGAATTAGGCGTAAAAAAAGAAAGAAAAACTACATTAAGTAATAACTTTTTAACATTCAAGCAAGAACTTGGAACCTCTATTGAAGGATTACCTTTATCGTCTATAGCGAATTTAAAATTTCCCACAAGTGCATATCTTACAGACCCAGTTAATCTAAACAAAGGAGAAAAGTATCTAGAAACAATTAAAAGGAAAGCTCAGTCTAGGCTTGATTTAGGAAAGAAAAGGGTTGAATCTTTTAATACTGCTTTTAAAAAGAATTTAAATCCAGATACTAATGCTGATTTATTTATGAGTTCGGACTATACTGACTTTATTTCTTCTGAGATATTTAAAGACGCTGGTGAAGTAGACCAGAAAACTCGTATGGTGATAGATAATCAAATGAAACTAATTTCGTTGTATGATGTTCAGATAGAGAGTTATGCAGGTGCATTAAAGCTTGAGACTGAAGGTTATACTACTCAAGGGCTAGAAGAATTAACAGGCAAGAAAAATGATTTAATGGACACTATTGAGAGGTCTATTAACCCCCAAGAAACAGTTGAATTTGAAGACGCATTTGCTGAAGATACTCCCGGAGCTAAAGAATTTTCTTCATCTTTTGATGGAGAAACAAACGACTATGACTTAGCATTTAGCGATGATAGTGATGATGAGATAATACTAGCAACAGCTTTAGATTTAGCTAGGAATAACGCTACTGGCTCAGATGTAGATAGTGTTTCCGTAGATAGACCAGAAGACGCACCTGAAGATGTTCCCGATTGGATGTTCGAACCAATAACTGAAGGTGGGCAACCTACAGATAAAAAGAAGAATAGACTTATTGAAGGTTTAAGTACCTCAATTGCTGGTAGCCCTGCAGCGAATAAAGAAGAAGATGATACTGAGTTATTTGCAGAGGATATACCTAGTGACGAAAAAAAGAAAATACCTAATAAGTTAAAAGAAGCTAGGTATGGAGCTAAAGATATAAAAAAACAAATTAAACAGATTAAAAAAGACGAAGTTCTATCTAAGTCTGCACCAAGTCTACAGACTAGGAAAAACATTTCTAAAAAACTAGGAACGAAAAAGAAAGAATTAAAAATTATGTTTAAAATGATATATAATATTGATAGTGATTCTTTTTTTGATGATGAATCCAAAAGGATTGAAAAATTAAGAATTGATAAACCATTCTTAAATGATAAGCCATTAAAGTATAGAGAGTTTTTAACCGCAGAAGAAATAAACTTCCTTAAATCTCTATAATGGCTCAATTTTCTCCATCTATGACTAGGGAAGAACTAGTCAATCAGTTTAGGTCAACGACTCCTGCTTTTAGTAATATGTCAGACGATAAAGCTTATAGGCATATAGTTAGAAAGTACCCTCAATATAAATTAAATCAAGAGGAAGTGGAGTATAAGCCAGCTAATCCTAAGGATAAAAACTTATTTGACTCTATGCCAGACTGGTTAAAAGAAGGATACAATAGGTCTCTTCAAGGAATGTCTCAAGAAATAGCAACTGGAAATAAAAGATTTGACTTAAGTGGGTATGACCCCGGAGTAATAGAAGACCTAGGGGCTGGTATAGCGTCTTTTTTTGCACCCTTAGACTTTGCAACTACAGTAGCTGGTGGTGGATTTGGTGGAGCAGTTACAAAGTCTCTAGTTAAAAAGTATGTTTTTAAAAAACTAGTTAGAAATGGAGCATTAAAAACTACTGCTGGTAGGGCTGCTATAAAAGCATCTACATTTGCCTCTAAATCTGGAAGTGGAGCTGGTGCTCTTGGTTTATACTCTGGTGCTGGAGAAGCCCTTAATGAGAAGATTGTAGATGGTACAATAAGTCCGGGAAAAGTAGTTAGAAAAAGTGCTGAAGGGGTACTGCTAGGGGGAATGACTGGTTATACTAATGCATTTTTAACTCAAAAAGGGGCTAACGTATTAACTAAGGTTGCCGCTGAGGTTGGGGAATTTGGAACAGTAGCTCCGTTATTAGAAGGAGAGATACCGACTCCTCAAGATTATGTACATGCTGGTGGAATGATACTCGGTATAAAGGGAGTTAATAAATTAGGCGGAGAAGGAATAAAGAGATTGCAGAGCTATGTAAAGGAAGCTAGAAAGCCAGAGTTTACAATAGAGAAGATGCCAGAAGGCCAACCGGGTAGAGCTGAGATATATAAAACTGAATCAGAATTACAAGGATTAAAATCTCAGGCTAAAAGGAGAGCTGGAGAAATATATACCGATAGAAAAGGTAGGGAAATAGAAATTAAAAAAGAGGGAGATAAAGAAATACAGGCAAGGTTTTTAGATACTAATGAATTATCTCAAATACCAAAAGATATTTTTACAAATGAATATAGATTAAAGCAACAAATAGCACTCACTCCAAAAGAACTTAGAGACACTAGGAGTAAAGAGATAAGGAAGCTTGAAAAAGAACTAGGTCATGAGAAAAAAGTAAAAGAAAATAGACGTGCAATGTTGATAGAAAAAACAGAAGTACCAAAAAAACCATTGCTTAAAAACGTAGACAATAAAGGTCTTAGAAAAATAAGAGAGGATTTACTACTAGAACTTGATGTAAAAAAAGCACTAGAAAAAATAGAAAGAACTGGTGTAAGGATGATAAAGCCTAGGCAAAGTCTTTTAACTGCTAATATACTACCAGAAAGAGTATCAAAATTACTAGACATCCTAAGACCAGCAAAAAATCAAGGTACTGTAGACCCAATTAGAAGAGCTTATATTGGAAAATTTGATTCATTCTTAACAGACAATAGAAGAGTTATGGCGGAAAGCCATGATATAATGCAAAGAGGTGGGTTTACAGCTATAAAACCAACTAAAGAACAAGTAGCTAGTTTATCTAAGGCTCTTGGATTAGATAAGGCAGATGTCTCTAAAAATTATTGGGAGCTATTAACCGATGCTGTAGAAAATGGAATAAATACACCAGAAACAATGGCTCATAAGCAATTTATGAATTATTTATTTAATAAGGGTAAGGAGTCTGGAGTTGACGCATCTGGATATATAGATAACTACGCACCTCAAATACTTAAACAAGGTGTAGCAGAAAAAATATTTGGGGACATTAATAAAATGTCTGGTAGGATATTCGAAGGTTCAAAAAGAAGTAGAGATATAGAGGTTAATAGGGTTTATAATGCAAAGCAAGAAATAATAGATGATATTATCCAAGCGATGAATAACCCTGAAGGATTTGCAAAGGATAACTCAGCCAAAGCTAGGTTTTTAAATAAGATGGTTAAGAGAATGATGCCATCATTAGAAGGGGAAACTAACTTGGCTTTAAAGTCTATATTGGAATCTGGTTCTAAGTTAGGAGAACTAAGTCATTATAAAGCTATGGCTTTAATGGGTAGAATGACATATGGAGACGTGTTTAGGCTTGATGGAAACCTAGAAAAAGCAAGGGAATTTAAGCTTCCAAAAGAATTATACGAAAGAGACATAAGGGCACTGCAGGGAATATACTCATCTAATGTTGCTAGAAGAGCCTCCGAAGTAAAGCACTTTGGAAGAGAAGGGGAAATAAAAACAGCCTTAGTAAGGAATGCTAAAACAAGAGATGCTGAAATTATAAACGAACTACATAGCCATGTTCTTGGAACTATATCCCACAATAGAGCGTATAATTTTAACCCATCTGTAAAAAACTTTATGGCAAAAGTTATGGAATGGGAAACAGCTACTAAGATTGGGCTAGGTACTGCGTCAGCAATGAACTTATCTCAGTTTACTATCTCTTCTGCTTTTGCTGCTGGATACTGGAGGTTTACTAAAGGTGCTTATAAATACCATACAGATAAAAAATTTAAAGCTCAGGTAGATGCATCTCCTGCAAACTTATATAAATACGTTAATGAACTGATGGAGCTATCTCCTCAAGATTCAATATCTAGAAAACTAGTAACTAAGATAACTGATGTTTCTCAATTCAATAGAATAAACGCTATTAATAATGTATTGGCAGCTGCATCTGCTAGAGTATTAGTAGATGACCTAGTAGCCATAGTATCTGGTAAGGCTAAACTATCTAAATTCCCGGGTAGAAAGAAATGGGCTATAGGAACACTTAGAAAAATGGGGATAGACCCTAAGACTATAAAGGGAAATAAAATATCTGAAACATCTATGATAGATGCTATTGGTAAATTTGCTATTGATTCTCAACTTCAAAAAAACCTTTTAAATGACCCCTTAGTTTTAAATAGACCAATTCTAAAACCGTTCCTACAGTTTAAATCATTTGGGTATAGGCAATATAACTTTATAAAAGACACTCTTAAGCATGATGTAATACACCATAACTATATGCCATTACTAAGACTGGCTGGTGCTGGGTTTGCTACAGGAGCAATATCCCTAAAGGCAAAAGAGCTTATGAAGTACTTAGCTTCTGGGGAAATGTCTTACGACCCATCTACTTTTGGTACAAACGCAGACGTTGAGGATATAATAGAAAACGTAGCTGCTGTAGGTGCTTTTGGATTCTTAGGAGACTTTATGACTGCAGCGTTAGAGGAGGGGAGAACATTTAGCCAAGCTCTTAAGTTTATGGCTCAACCAGCTTTTCTATCTGATGTAAGTAACTTTCATGGGTTTATTGAAGCTATGGAAAGAGACTATAAAAATTACCAAGGAGATTTTATAAAGAGAGTTCCATCTAGAATTTTTAAAATGACTGGTAGCCCTCTATTAAAAGACTTTTCAAAAAGATTAGAGACCAATAATCAAACTAAAGAGAGAATAGAGTTTTTAAGAGGTAGGAGAAAGTCAGCTATTGTAGATAGTTTAATAAAATCTAGTACAAAAGAAGACTATCAGAAGGCTATAGAAGATATAAAAGACTGGAATAGGGCTTATAAAATGTTTCCAATTAATATAACTGATATAAATTATAAAGCAATTATTAAGAGAAAATTAAATAAGCTTAAGAAAAGACAAGCAGTTTAATGCCTCCTAAAACTATAAGCGAATACTTTGGCCCTTCATCTACAGGTGTGCATAATAATATAGATGATTTAATACTTCAGACAGAGCTAGATAAGTTTGCACAAACTGGTAGTATACGTGCAGATACTAGTCCTGAGTACATAGGCGGTGTAGACCCTGTTGTAGAGAATATAGCAATGGGGCCATTACTTACATTAAAGAGTCTTGGCAGTGTAGGTAAAAAAATTCTAGAGAAAACAGGTCTACGTAATCCAGTATATCATTTTACTACTACAGATAGGTTAGGTAAGATACTAAAACAAGGTGCAATTAGGGGTAAAGAGCAAGCTTTCCCGGGTAAGCCTTTTAGAGAAGATGCAAGTAGTAAGAAAATAAGAAAATTATATGGAGAAGGCGCTCCTCCAGAAAAATCACCAGCAGTTTCAGTTACTAGAGACCCTATGTTTTCTAATAGACCTCATGACTATATAGGCACTGATATTAGATTAGTTATGGACAGAGATAACATGATTAAAAAAGGTTTAAAAATGCAACCTTATGTAGAAGTTGGTGGGTATAGAAAAACTTTAGACGCTCTTGATAGTTACTCTTTGGACAATTTAGGGAAAATGAATCCTAGATTTGAATTTGAAGAAAGAATAAGAGGTAATATACCTACTGAAAACATTAAATTAATAGACATCTTAAATGTTCCTACTCCAGATTTATTTGGAAAATATTCTGATATTTACAATGAGCGATTAATGAGTTTTTTAAGAGGCTTGTCTAAAACAGATATACCAATGATAAAAAGCCCTCAAGCAGAAAGAGCCTTTGAGAAAATACCTAAGTCTGGTTTATCGGAGTTGATACAGGTTAAAGCACCTACTTATAAATCTGAACCATTTAAGGTATCTGATTATTACACATTTTAGAAAGGCTTAGGATTACCTCTTACTCCATCCCCTCTTTTATTAGCTATTGACACAGCTTCAGCTTCACTATCAGTTACTAAGCAACTATTACCATGATAGCCAACCTCACAAGAATTAGTTTGCCCATATCTATTCTTAGCAACTATAAGTTCTAAGTAGCAATCACTATTGCCATCATCACCATACCTAGATACCCAAGGATAATGAGAGAATACAACTAACTCTGCATCTTGCTCTAGATTACCAGACTCTGCTAGGTCAGACAACCTAGGAACCCTGTCATTCCTATGCTCCATATTCCTATTCATCTGAGAAACCATTATAACAGACATGTCTTGAGACTTAGCTAGCCATTTATAGTTACGACTAACATCTCCTATCTTAAGCCTAAGGTCACGTCTATCATGAGCAGGGTGTTCTATTAACCCTATATGGTCATCAATAACTACATCTGGCTTAATAGCCTTTATCTCACGAAACGTACCTTCCATATCTCTAATATCATCAAACATAAATAGCTTATCATTGTATATCTCCGATATCTTAGCCGCTGTCTCATTAACCTCATTACTATCTATTCCTATGCTATTTCTTAGGTTTCTATATTGTATAGACTTAGACTCCATAGCTAAGAACTTCTTCATCATCTCGGTATTAGGCATCTCTCTATTAAACATAGCTACCTTCATGCCTTGATGTACTAAGTTTCTTGCTATGTTAGCTGCTACTGTGGTCTTGGCATTTCCGGGTCTACCAGCTATTATAGTAATCTCACCTCTAGTCATTCCAGTTATAACTCTATCTAACGTACCTACTCCAGTTTGTATTAAACTAGTAGAGTTAAATATAGAGTCCTTCGTAGACTCTAATAGTGAGTTTATATCAAACGTTTTATTTGGTTGCAGTTTTATTATATTACCTATAGTGGTATGGGCATCCTCAAGTAAACTATTTGTCTCAAGAGATGAGTCGTTTATATTCTTAGATATATCACTCATCTGATTACTAAGAATTCTGCGTAGGTAATATGCATGTAACCTTTTTGCATATTCTACAGAACTAGATGGGGACACTACTTTATCTAGGAATCCACTAATTTCATATGTTGAACTATGGCCATCAGAGTCATTCCCAACCTCTTCACATACTGTATTTAGTTCTATACTCCCTTGCCTTTTATATAACTTATCTATAGCGTTCCAAACTTTTTGGTTAAAAGATGAGTAAAAGAACTCTTTATTTGGTATAAATTGCTTAACTGAATCCACATAGCTACTGTCTTGTATTAAGCAACCTAGTAAGGCTTTTTCTAATTCTACACTTTTCATCTAGTCCTCTAATTTAGGTGGGATTCTATCCAAAGCTCTCTTCTCGTACTCTTGCCTAAGTTTTACTCTCTTGCTCTCGTTTTTTATAATACCGGCAAGGTATCTTATATTAAAACCTTGTTCTATCCCACCTTTTTTCTTAAACTTATGTACAGATTCAGTAATTACACTATCATCTATACCCTCTATATCAGCTAGGAATCCAGCTATATCAACGTCATGTATAGCCCAATGTCTAGATAGGCTAACCATTACAGCATCTAATATCTCTAGTATTCTAGGACTCCTAGCTAATCTTAATCTCCCTAAGGTTAATGAAACATCTTTCTTAGATATAGACCCACTACATAAAGGGCACTTAGCCACAAAGACCGCACTCTCCTCTATGAAGAGGTATTCTTTTATATATACTAGTTGGGAGTTTTGAATTACCAGTAATCCTATTACTATAGTCCATAGTTTTAGTTTGGTAAGCCTCTCCACAATCATTACATCTAAGAACCTCAGACGTGCTCCTTTCTTTAACTGTGCTTACCATTCTATTTTTTCTATAGTTCTCTACTGATGTAGTTGGTATATATACACAATCCCAATCTATCCAATCGTCTCCTAAGTAATGTTCTATATCTGCAAGTTTAGCCCTAGCTATATCTTCGTAGTTCCCGTGCTCTCTTTCAGCTTTTTTAACATACGAAGTAGGTGAGTCATCGAGATTATAGCGTATATATCCCCTCTTGACTCTTTTACTAATTGAAGGTGTAATTCCCCCACTGTATCCGATGGTTTTATCCATTCTGCTATCCTTTTTCTTACTTTACATTGAACGGTGAAATCTTCTATCACCATATCTACTTCAGCGTGAAGCCCTAACGACCTACCATCAGAACCCCATGCTCTCTTCGCTTCAAGTCCAAACTCCTGTGCTTTTTTAACACATTCTACTTCAAACCTGTTGCCCTTTGCTTTACTTTTTGATGGCACGTCTACTCTTCCTCTTCCGCTTCTTTTTTATCTTCTTGAATGGGCTCTCCAAGAATTTCTCCATCCCTTTTGCTACTTTGTTCCATAAGTCCATTGATTTTATCCTCCATAAACTTAGTGTACATTTCCGTTTCTCCCTTCATTTCTAGATAGTTGAATAAGAAGTCACTTAGTACGGTTATTGATGATTTATTAGATAGAATTATCTTCACTGCATCATCTAGATAGCTCTTGATAGCTCTATTTGTTACTTGTTCTTTTTTTCTTTTCATATTATTATAGATATAAGAGGGCATAAAGTCGCCAAACCCAACTTTCAAAACTCATCTTTATAAAGCTAATTAGACGTTTTACTATAACGTATAACAAACTACAGAAATCCTATCGGTTTATGTATTCCCCAATAGGCTTTATTATTATAAAAGTTTATTAGTTTGCCCTCTGTATATCTAATATTGTTAAAGTTTATTTTCTATTCTATTAAGTCTTACAGTTATGAAAGCCCATAGAGCTACTCCATATAACGTTTGTATAATAACATCAAACGCTTGGGTCTGTAAGATTTCTATTATGTAGTACATAATCATTTTTTCTCCTTGTCTTCTTTATGTTTCTTTACTTTAGTTTTCTCTATACAATTATCACATATCATATCTTTATTTCCTGTTGGCTTATCACATTCGTGACAATGAAATAACATTGGCATATTTACTCCTAAGTGGGTGTTTAAAGGCTGAAACAAAAGGAGGGTAACAACAACCTAAGGTACACCCAAAAACCTTTGATAACACGAAACAAACAAATCTTTAGGGGCGTTATGCGGTACGCCCCAGACCGTTTAGCTACGCTAATTAGCTATTAGTTAACGAGTATACAGCATATCCCTTACTATTATCTGTATTTATCTTCATACTTAAGGTATTACGTAACGTCCATACTACAGCCGCTAATCTATATATACCAAAGCGATTAATCGCTGTCCTAGCTGTAAGTTTCTTACCTGTAAATAGGAAATCCCTTACTTTCTCTACTTGTGTTTTTCTTTTTCTTGCCATGATGTCTCCTTATCGTATTTTGTTCTTAGTTGCTTTATTATTAGATAGTCTTCTCTTTCATTAAGTTCGTAGACGCTTTTTTCTTTTAGTATATCTCTACTAATATCTGTCATGTGTCTTATTCCATCATACCATCCAAACTTTGTAGTAAAAGAACGCTCTATCTCATTCCACTTCTTTATCTCCAATAGGCTCACCTCCGTATTCAGTATGTAATCTACTAGGGTAAATTTCCTCTTCGTCTGCCGTCATACCTTCAGATATATTACGCTCTGCTATGTCGTCATACTCCTTCTTTAACCTACTGATTAAGTTCCTTATTTCTAATACATCTGCAAATATTGTCTTACTTTCTTTCTCTCTCCTAAGAGACTTTATAATAAGACAATATTCACTATTGGTTATCTTCATCTAGAATGGCATATCCGATACATCTTTCTTGCCATTACTCCAAGAAAATATACCATTAGCCTTAGGAGATACTACTTCTTCTCCATCTCTATTAGTCCAAGTCTCATGCTTGATACGTATAATAGCTGGAGCTCCTTCACAGTTAGATGGAGTTAATATTGGTAGTGCATAGACTACATTTCCATCAACTTCTTTCTCTTCTGGTTTTATACCAATAGATTCAAGGACTTCTTTAAACTCCCTATTTCCACCAGAGTTTGGCTCTAGGTTTTTACTATCTGGAGTCTTAAACCTAAACAAACCCTTAGACCTAACCATCTTACCTACAAATACAGAACCGCTCATATCTCCAAACGTTTTATCTGAATTTTCCTCAGCTAGTTTAAAGTTTAGGTTATATATGTCAGCTAGGTACTTACCTCTTATAACTACATCTTCCTTAACTGTGTAGTCTTTTACGTGAGCATAGAACTCACCCTCTGGTACTATTACATTAGGCTTATCTTGTGATGGGTCATAATAAGACTCTCCACCCATAACATTACCTAATACACTATCAATAGAATTACTCATTCATTTCTTCCTTTATTTGATTTATTCTAGTTACTACTTTACTCATATCACTCTTCTCAACACTCCCACCTTCTATAGAGAGCGATATCTTTTCTTTCCATTCATCATCTAACCCTTCCATTTCTTTATATAGATAATCTATATCTTCTTGGGTAAGTTCTGTGTCTGGAACTCTATTTCTATACACATCATCTGCTATATTCAGATACATATTGAAAGCTTTCTTTATGCAATCTGTATTTGCTGACTTTATGTCATTACCTACATCTACAAACCCACTTCCATCTCTCTTTTGCATTATCCTATGAGCCGCAGTAGAGTCTCCTTCTCTCCACAAACCACCATCAAACCACCTTAGTCTACCATGAACCATAAACGCTTCACTTCCTAGCATCTCTGTTTTCATTATAGTCCAAGACCAGCCCGGAAAATGTTTATCTGCTATCTTCCTCATATAAGAATACTCTACGTAGTCAGTACCCATCTTATTCTTAACAAAGGATTTAGGTGTATCTTCATTAGATACAGTTATATGTAGGTCTCTTATTACATCAAAACCAGATGACTCTACAATAGAGTCTTCTACTTTTAACACTTTATCACTCATTAACACCTCTCTTTTTTAATAAAAGTATCTGTGCTGATAGGTACACACAAGCATCTAGTAACTCTTCTAGTGCTTCGTTCATCCACTCTCTACCATCATGAACATCTACTTCTTGGTTATATTCTCTCTTACCCTTTTCTAGTCTACTTTCTATTAAGGATATTATTTCTTTATTGTTTCCTTTCTTCAAGCATCACCTCCTTCTTGATTCATAAGAATAGATAGTATATTACTATCTTCCTTAGCCATGTTCTCTGCTCTATCCATACTTTTCTTGAAATCTGGAAGCTCTTTTTTCTGGTTAGCTACAACAATCATTAAATTCATTAAAGCCATTTCTACTTGCTCTACTCTAAACTCTAATGTCTCTATTCTCCTAGGTGGCTTATTTGCTTTTAGCATATTTATAAATAACCTCTATGATTTCACTTTTTCTATCAGATACTCTATTTATACTATTAGAGTACATCTCTGCATCTTCTTTAGTCTCAAAGAATCTATGCGGATATCTATCATTTGTCTTATTGGAAAAGGCACCACCTCTTATCATCCACCACATGACTCCATTCTTTTCCTCTCTTATTGTCCATCTACTATTTTTTATCATTTTGTTTCCACTCCTTTACGTTTTTATCATTTCGTGTATCATGGTTTTCTATCCAAGTATCTAGAAGTTTCTTTGCTAAACTTTTATTTACTTGAAAAGTATCTTCAATATTTATTTCTATATATTCACGAAACTCTTCTAAATATAGATACACTTCGTTACTTATTTCATCAAATATAATATCTTGTTCGGTTATCATTCTACTCTCCTTTGTTATAGGGGCATGTCTCTCTTACAGGGCAGTATGATTTACACTTCACACCTCCCCACGTTTCTTCTTTAGTACATACCTCTGGTAACTTTTTTTCTTCTAAAGCTATTAGTAGTTTATCTCTCTTACTTATATACCTAGATACTAGATGTTCATCATGTATGTATGGTACTTCTACCATATATATATTCCTCTCTATACCACGCTCTCTAGCTATCTGCAATCCAGCATCCCTAACTGTAGCTTGTATAAACATCTTATCTACTGGGTAGCCATTTTGTTCTAATAGGTATCTATAGAAATTTAACTGCCATCCCCAATCTTCTAAGTCTGCTGTCTCCTTATCCATGTAAAACTCTTTTACTCTTCTTGGAGTGCCCGCCTTTCCCCACCTACCACTTCTCTTGTAAACTTCAGTAGGATGGTGAGCGTACTTAGATTTAATACCTAAACATTTAGCTATCTTATAGGAGCCAGAAAACTTGTAATCTACAAGCATCTTAGCTTCTTTATCATATAAGTCTACAGTCCCTGTAATACCTAAACTCTCTAGGGTTAGCTCTGACTCTAGTCTATCAACACCTTCAGATGATTCTTCTAATTTAAGGTGATGTAGAGTTCCAGCTAGTGCGAAAGCATTATCTTCTGGGTATATGTAGTAGTCCTCAGTTCTCTCTAGATATGATTGGCACGTTCCATTTAGTAACTCAGTAGTAGATGGCTTCCTATCACTAGGTCTAGTATTTGACATGTGTAGTAGAGTGGGTAAAGATACACCCATCTTTTCTACATCTACTTTACCTCTACTAATATCCTCAATAGATACTATGCTTTTATCTTGATACCTAAAACCTCTTAATGGCATCGTTTTTCTCCTTTTGACGTACCTCTAACTTAGAAAGGCTGTGATTAATGGCACAAGGGGTTTTTTTAATTAACTTATGTTTCATGCTATGTAAAAATAATCTCGCACCTTCTACGCCAAGCTCAGTTACTAATGATTTAACTCTTCCCATAATCTAGTTCCTCTTCTTTATCTACACTAACTATCTCATCCAAGTATATTCCACTATCCTCTAAATATCCCATCTCTTTTTCTACGTGTTCTTTTATATCTAGCTTTCTATTGAGCCAATCTTTTCTAGTTTGGTCGTTATATACTGCTAGTTTAACTGTTATTATTTTGTACTTATCTATCATTGTTTCTCTCCTTTTAAAAGAACTTCCTTGTTCTTTTGGTTATGTAGTGACATAATTCACTACCAAATACTGAATCTATTAAGGTATTTGCTGGTTTATCTATCCACTTTCTTACCTCATCTTTACTCCAAGTGTTTATCTCTAGTCCAAGAACTACTATTTTATTTAGTATCTTAATCCAATTAGTTATCTTCTCTCTATTTATAGTTCCAGAATGTAGTCTAAACTCTATTGTACCATGAAAATATCTAGAGTGTATATTAATACCGCAATACCTAGCATCATTATACTTATCTGTATTAGGATATGAGCCCATCATTTCATAATATCTATCTATTAAGTCTTGCTCTTCTCTTATTGATAATAACTCACTGTAATCTAGAGACATATCACGACACCAATTAGAATCTTGTCTAGACTTAGGCATCATACCCTTTAGCATCTTTTCAAACTTTTTATATACTAAGGCTATCATAGCTACCTGTCTAGCGTTAAACTCTAGGGAGTTAAAATGTACATGTAGACCACAACTTCTATTAACAACGGCACCCATCCTATCTCTCCATCTCATAGCACTGTTTATGGTTTCCCATAAATAGTTACCATCAGCGGGATATGATACAAGCTCTACAGAATCATATTCATCTTCCCTATCTATAGAACCATCACTTTGTCTACTCCAATTAGAAGGTGTATAAACATCTCTATAGCTCTCATACATACATTCTATCTCTATACCTACTAGTGTTCTGACATCTAGTAAATCAAAATGCTCTGACTTCATAGATGAACTAGGTATATTCTTACACCTAAATTCTTCCTCTAGGTCATTATCTGGTAAGCAAGACTCGCAATATGGTGTATCATCTTGCCAATGAACCCAATCATTATGTACAGCTTCTCCACAATCATTACAAGTACTATAATGCTCGCAGAAACACTCCTCGCAGTATGAATTATCATCTGCATAATGAAGATAGTCGTTATCATTTACATTGTGACAAGCATCACATGAAAAGAAGTTCTCTATATAACAATCTTCACAGAACTTATCTCCTTCATATTCTTTTAAGTTACCTACTATAACCTCATCACATAGATTACACTTATGTTTTTTTACCTCTACTTCTACTGCTGTACTTTGGGTTTGTGTATACATATCAGACTCCTATGTCAGTAGTTATAACCGCTACTATAAAAGCATTTATAACTCTAAGCCAATTCATCTCTTTTAACTTATCATATATAGCCGACTCTAAGTTATCAGAATTTTTATCTACAGATTCTGAACCTAATGATTCAATCTGCTCTAATAAAAAATCTACATATTCACTATAGGACTTATCTTTTAAGAAGGGATTTTTCTTAGCCCTTTTATAAAGAGTCTCTATTACAAATTTCTTAGACTTTAATCTTATAGGATTAGCAAAACCTACTAAGATTACCTTCTTAGAAGGGAGCTTCTTCTCTTTCATTCTTACCTCCTTGTTCTTTAAAGCTTATATCTATATAATCACAATCTAAACACAGGCTTTTATTATAAGCATCTATATATAATTCTTCTACAGGCACATACTCGTAGCAGTAATTACACATATCTTTCTTAGGTTCTTCTAGTAAGCTCTGACTAGCGGGGCTAGGGTTGTAGGCATTATACTTCTTACCATAATAACTTCTACTATAGTTTCCATAAGAACCTCCATATCCGTAGTAATCATTAACCTTATTCCATTGACTCATAGTATGAAACGGAGTCTTGTCCTTATTATCTCTACTGTCGAACCTCTCTGTATTGTATGTAAAGATAAAGTCTTGAGGAACAGTTTTTATAGGTAATATTATACCAGCTCTAGTCATAGCATCTTGCATAATCTCCTTAGTAGATGCCCATAGTAGAACACGAGCCTTCTTCCAATAAGCTACAACCATAGGTCGACCAGACTCTCTAGCAAGGTGAATAGAATTATTATCTTCTTTTACCCACGTTATAGCAAAGTCCCCATCTATATCCTCGAAAGCCTTACTCATATCTTTTTTATTAAGACATTGTAGTAGAACTTGGGAGTCTACTTCTGGAACAGACTTACCTAGTGATTTAGCTACTTCATTGTAGTTATGTATTATACCATTATGAGCTAGAGTTACCTTACCTATATCAAATGGGTGAGCGTTAGTAACCTTAACTACTCCGTGAGTAGCTAGTCTAACGTGTCCCATGACAATGGTAGTAGTTGAGTCTATCTCATCTAGTACTTTATCCCACTCTGTGCTCTCTACTAATGAAGAAGAGTCTACTAGAGTCTTTATTGTTTTTCTACTGTATGGATTTATAACAGAAAATCCTGTACTATCCATACCTCTTATAGATGATTCATCAGTTAGTTCTGTGAATACTCTTTTGAGTACCTCTAATTGATTATCTGTTTGATGTCCGCTTTTCTTAGCGAATCCAAATATACCACACATCTATTATTCTCCTTTTGTTATTCGTTTGTTTGTATTTTACTTTCTAAGTACTCCGTATTACGTAGTCCTACTACATCTCTAACTACATCAATAGTAGAGGACTTATTAGATAAAATCTTGTTATATAATTTAGGGTTCTTTACTAATGTAGTAGATGAACTCATAATACTATTAAGAAACATAATCCATTTTTTTATAGACTCTGAATCTATAGTACCCTCATGGTATCTAAATTCTACAGTACCTAAGTAAAATCTAGCGTGTAAATTAGTACCTATATATCTACCTTCATTATATTTTTCTCCATCAAAATCACCTCCTACCATATTATAATACTTACTTAATAACATAGGTAGAGATTCTATTTTAGATATTTCCTTAGTAGATAAACTTATAGGTCTTGCATAAGTACTATCTATCCTATTATTTGGTATACTATCATATATTAAATCTTGTATTCTAGACATTATAAGTAGTAGAGATTTTAATTCTATAAACCCAAAATCTACTGCGTTTAAGTGTATATGTAGACCACAACTATCATCTATAAAATTATCTTCTGCATCGTTACATTGTTGTAGAGACTCTAAAGCAGTATCTACTTGTTTACCTATAATTGGATTTATAGTTCTAAGCTCTACTCCTGCATCACTTAGAGAGCCATCATGTACTGCTTCAAAATATCTAGGAATCATTCCATCTTCTATATAACTATCTGTATCATCATAATAAGTCATTACTTCACTTTCTATACCTACAAACCTATTAAATAGGCTATTTATAGATACTCTATTAGGTAATGATATACCTCTAATTGGATTACTTAATACATCTGATATAACTTGAGTACCGCAAGGAGTACAGTAGTTACTTCCACGTATATCAAAGAATGTAATAGATTCTGTTCTATTATATCTCAAGTACTGTGTTTTTTCTTCTAAAGAATTAAGGCTTCTAAGTTTATCTAAGTTAATTACTTCTACTTTTTTACACCTACTACAATAATTATAACTACTAGAATAACAATTAGAGCAACATACTTCTACACCCATACCTTCTATTATATTATTTGATATACTATTTACATCTAATTGTATATACTTTAATGTATCGAGACTTTTACTACATTCGCATATCTCGCATTTAGCTTCTCCATGTCTATAACAGTAGATACATACTTCAGTATTTTCTTGTATGTGTACAAGTTGAGTATCTACTTGATTACAATGAGAACATATTTTATACCTAGCCATTCTACTTCTAGAGTGAGATATCACTTCTCTAAGCGTATAGCTAGAGTTGAGAATCATTCTATTATAATCTTTTCTAGAACGAACTCTATAATCTGAATCATTTAATAGAGTGCCTTCTTGTAGCCTTGCATGTATCTCTACTGTATCTGCTCTTCTTCTATTGCCTATCTCATTAAGAAAGTCACCTAGACTAGACAGGTCTCTAAAATGCTGAGTATAAGTATCTGTAGGAGGAAGAAATATTCTAGAACTGTTCCTCTTTATTGAAGAGCCTACTAGACTTACTAAATTATGATGATTATATAGCAAATCTACTGCTCTACATATTATCTTAGTAGAACCTTTTTGTATTATAACTCCAAGTGGGTAAGGATGTTTTTCTAAGTATTTTTCATCTACTTTTAATACATTAACTATCTTAAATACTCTACTATTTACAGAGACTAGGTCTTCTCTTCTAACCTTATACCTATCTTGATAATCATCAATACCATACCCCGTAGCTACTCCTCTTAGGTCTAGTTCATTAAAAGACTCTACATCTGAATCTATGTACCTAGCATAAGAAGTATTATGTAAGAACACCTCATTTGAATAGTACATTTTTTACTCCTCTAAATATAGTTAGTAGAAAATCTCTATAAACTACAATAACTCCTGTGTAGAACAATGTCATTATACTAATATGACCTTCTCCACAAAAACCTAAGAGGTGATAAAGTATCTCTCGCATACTGTCTCCTATCTTATTGTTATCTATTAACTTACATCTATACAAGATGCAAGAATATCTCTGAATTTTAACCCTGTATTATACTGATAAAATATAATACGAGTCAAGTCTTTTTTAGTAGATAGCACATATCTACGAAACTTTTTTGTAGGACTTAAAGTTATACTTTTAGTCATTATCTACAGCCCAGTAGTACTCCATATCTATAGGCTCTTTCCAATCATACCTACTATAAAAGTCTATGTCTTTTCTAAGTAGATTACTTCTATGAGAAGCATGTATTCTATTATCACCTAACCAATGTGGCATCTCTATAGATGTAGGTAGTATTACCCATTCCATAGTATTCCTATATCCTCTATTAAGCCACTCTTCTATCATCTTGTTTTTGTAGAGCAGTAACGCATCTACATAGCCATCCCACATTAGAACTGCAGGATGATTTAACCA
>Ga0209337_1000604_pt1 | contig 28916 bp, 13 predicted proteins | sample LinPmetageLP53_FD_184044 | JGI IMG/M metagenome (GOLD analysis project Ga0209337, IMG submission 184044) | Marine viral communities from the Pacific Ocean - LP-53 (SPAdes) (version 2) | ecosystem: Environmental > Aquatic > Marine > Oceanic | place: Pacific Ocean | collected 2010-02-08 | reverse complement strand
TGCTGGTCCGCCTAAACTTCCTGCCGCTGCTCCAGCTGCGCCACCAAAGATGGGGGCTAGTGTTGAACAGCTAGAGGTTAGCAGCAGAATGCTTATTAAAAGTTTCATTCAGCGTCTGGAGTTTCCTCGTCGTCAGAACCGGTTACATATTCTACCACATCGGTGACAGCTTCTTGCGTTGCGTCAACAGCAGTATTAACCATAGAACATGAAAGCAGGAATACACCTGCGAGAGCTCCCAGTACAAACATGAAAAGAGCTTTCCAGTTCGCTAAGATGAGAGTATTGATATTATTTAGAATTGTTTTCCACATAGTCTATTATATAGGTTTTATTTTTATAAAGTAATAGTATCTTCGTAACTATATCCGGCAATATATGCGTAGACACTTTGAGAGGTTCCACTTTTTCGAGTTTTAACGGTTACGTTTCCATCGCCGTCAACTCTAGCGGCTACGTTCCCGTTTCCTGGTGCAGCAGTGATAGTGCTGGTGTGTTCGACTCTGTTTCCCCAGTTCATTAGCCACAAAGCAAAGCCTCCAAGGGTTTCGACGCCGACCCACCCAGTACCAATATCACCAGTACCTCCATACGGTCTCATATAAACATAAAGAGTTTTAATAGTTTTTGCTCGATGTTCCGGTAGAATGGCATTCGTCACGTTATAAGTAGCGCCGTTGGAAATTCCACCTGACCTAAACAGATATGGAGTGTCGCACAGATGACTTCGCTCAACTGTTATCGTTTGTACCTCATCTCTAAGGTCTTGAATCTGGGTTTGAATAGTCGGGGAGCCGTTATCTCTATCGATTTCCTCTAAAAACTTTGTCTCAAGAGAAGTGTTAGTTATAACCGGGTTATGGTAACTAGGGTTTACGGCGGCAGCTAAAGACTGTCTTTCTTGTAGGCTTAGCTCTGCCGTACGTAGAAAAGGTCTAATATCCTTTAAGTTCTGTCTAGGTATAGGGTTACCGTTTACATGGCTTTGTGGCACGTAAACATATGCGATAGGGAGAAAGAAAGAAGCATTTTGGTTTGCTGCGGCAAGTGTGCCTAGCTCGGTCATAACCGTATCGTTTGAAAAACAAACATTAACAATATCATCAGGAGAAGGGACAGTTCCAAACGTTGGGTTAGGGACTACGGTTCCGTTCAGGTCTCTGCCGTAATCGTTAAGACCTTCTTGAGGAGTGCCTACGGTGATGTACTTCTCACCTATAACAACTTCTCTTACGTTATTGTTCTCTTGTACGATTCCAGCGCCTTGGACAACAGCTAGTTTTGGATAGCCGTCACCAATTACTTGTCCCGTACCTGTAGGGTTACCTGGAAGAAAGGGGTCATCCATTGCACCGTTTACAGTGGTGATGCCTACTAAGTCAATTCTTCCTAGGGGAGGTGTAACTCCTCCTGCACCTTCGAAGGCGGTAAAATCAAATCCATCAATGTTAATACTTCCTCCAAAGAAATTGAATACAGACGTTCGTCCTACAAACTTATCTGGGTCTATGTTAGAGGTACCAACATCGACTGCGTTGTTAACATTTACATTGTAGTCGCCAGCTGGGGTTGTGGGCGTAAACCCTATTTCTTGAATTCCTTGATTCATTCTATCGACAGTCGAGCCCGGCAGCTCACCATCTGAAGTTCGTTGTACCCTACCTATGAAATTTCCTGGTCTTACTGACACTGTGCCCGGTAAGCCTCCATTAATAAAAGGTTGAAGCTCTGTAAACCCATCTCTGCTTACCGTTGAAGTATTATCAGCGGTTAACACATCGATTTGGTCCTGGAGCCTAACATCATTATTTAATAAATCCTTTAGGGGGAGGTTATCTACTTGGTAGTAGTAAGGGTCTGCGGGCAGGTAAAACCTGATATCTTCATTAATTCTTGTCATTACATTAACCTCTCAAAATCGAATAAGTTTAAGGACCTTACTCCTTTACCGTATGATATATTTTCGGAGCCATCCCCCGCTTCTCGTCCCTCTCCTCCGGACATAGAACCTCGATGCGACCGATAAATAGATAACCCATTTACCTTGTCCTCAGCTAAATGTTTTGCATTTTGGAATACGTTAGCCGCGGTGTAATCCAACCAGTTTCTAAGATATCCTTGCCAATCCATATGGAGAGGGGGTATAGGCATCGCTGGCGCTGCGTTGGTCCATATGTAAGCATCATCACAATTGTCATTAGAGGATAGCGCTTGAACAGCACTAAAGCCGACCATTCGTGCTCCAATTTGCGCCGCGCCTGTATTAGGAACCCTCGACGGATGACCCCAGCCAAAGACTCTTAAACAGCTAGAAAGCTGATAGATTCCGCCGGGCATGTCAGAGTCGGTGTTAGTTATACTTCGGTTGTCCGCGGTGCCTAACATTCTGGTGTTCTGTGTGAAGTGAGTGTAACCTGCACCGTTAATCTGGTCTACGAAAGAGCCGCCAGCGGATACAGTACCTTCCCAACCCTGGTTATTTGACGAGTTCCCACTTAAAGTACTTACATCATACATCCCTTTAAGGTCCCCTCGTGTAGACAACATGATTCGGAAGATTCCACAGTTGGCGAATTGGTTTCCTAGAGCTCCATAAGTAGTTCTTCTACCACCTGCTCCAAAGTAATCCAAAGATACTCCATTCCACCATTTGCCGCCTGGACCATGGAAGTTTTGGGCATTGTCGCCAGCTGCATTGGTTCCTAAAGATGCGGTTTCAGGGTCTAAACCATTAATAAGCAGGTTACTTGCATGAATCCTAGATGTGTCGGCAAGGTTCCAGATATGAATTGGGCTTCCCATACAGTACGGGTTTGCGGACAATTCTGTTGAAGGGTTAGTACCATCTTCATTTCGGTAGTACATACCTAGCCTAGTAGAGCGGGTGCCGGTAAATTCGTCGCCGAATACCTCGGTGCTTCCGGGCTGAGCGTTATTTTGGAATCTGGCGTTATTGTTATTTCCTTTGCCTGCTGCTGTATAGATTGTTCCTTGGCTATCATTATTGTTAGGTGCAGTCGTTCCAACACTGTTGGTAACACCGGGTTGGTTCTGAATCCTTCCTACAGTTCTTGCGGTTCGAACAGAATTTGTGGAGCCGCCGTCTTGGTCTCCAGCTGGCATAGCGCCAGCCTCAATAGCTGCGGAGCCGGGCGAACCCTCGTTAGTGTATCCAGGTCCATCAGGAGGGTCTACATCTCCTGTATCTCCACCACCTACATCGACGATAGATTCACATCCACTTCCAGCCCAGTTGAAGAAGGCTCCAGATAAAGTTCCCGGTTGGCAGAACATTTGGAAGTTAACCAGATTTAAATCCAAGTTACTTCCACCTACCGCGCGGACGACCATTCCGCCTGTGGTTCCTACAGCGTGCCGCTCATCGGTAGCCGTGGCTTCGTTATTTAATAGGTATCGAAGGCTAGGGTTTAGGGTTGCTTCGTATGCTAATGTAGGTCCATTATCCAAAGTAAGACCACTTACAAATGCGTTCGGGTAAAACTTCGCGTACCCTCCAGAGGTAGAAAGAGCGAACTGGTTATTTTGGTCACCTAGGAAGGCGTCAGCATACCCTGTCGCCAAAACGTCTACAGAGTTTGCTGGGTCATCGCCATCAGCGTCTCCGATGACCTTTCCTCCTAATGCGTACATTCTGATATTAGACTGCTTGTTTGCGACCATACATGCTCGTGTCGAGTGTAGCTCTATTGAAGTGTGATTAGAAGATGTATCAGTACCTCCGGTAGGGTCAATAAGATTATATCCAGATACGTCTAGAATATTATCAGTGCCTACCAACGTAGGAGGATTAACAGAAAAATTAGAATTGTTCTCCGTTAGAATAGGGATACCAAATCTAGCTATCTTAGTAGGTCCTGTCATTTCCACGTTGGAGTTATCGGTACCTACGACAGCTGCCGCAAGCCAACTTCTAAATTGCATAGCTTCGCTTGTAATCGGGAAATAGTTTAAGGTTGTGGTACAACCTGATGTTCCTCTGAATGTTACGTTGGACCCATTACTTGCTACAGCTACTTTACCTTTACCTGTATCTACGGAGGAGAGACAGTAGTTTACATTAACCAGCTCGGCGTCGGAGTTATTGGTAATAACCATTCCCGGCAAATTATTTTCTCTGTAAGGAGTAGCGCCAAAATGTGTCATGGGGGTATAAAATGCAGGTACTGCTCCTATTTGGAACCCACCTGCTCCAGTAGCGACCCAGTCGGCTCCGCCCCATCTGCCATAGTAGCCAGGGATATTGTTCATTCTCAATGGGCTTATCGAAGAGGATTTGGCGGCTAAAATATTTTGATTGTTGTCGCTGCAATGGAACTGCGCTCTATTTCTAATGCGGAGGGCTGTGTTGGGCGCGTCATTACTAATAGTTGTATTAGTGTAGACTGTACTGTCATAGCTATCTAATTTTCTAAAATTAGTGCCTGTGTCGGTGATAATATCGTCTACCCCCCAACCATATGTTAGTTGGGACCCATTAAGATTTAGTCCATACCCACCATTATGGTTAAGAGTGAATTGAGGTAGCCTTATTTGAGACCGGTTAGCTTTTATGCCATCGCCTTCATTTAAATAACTATTTAATCTTCCTTGGAATTCTACATCGCTACCTTCGAGGTAGATACCGGCTTCGTTACAGTCTGGAGTGTTGATAAGTGTGGTTGCGATGTCGCCTCCAGCGCCTGAGCAATATAGTAGTGAGGTGCCGTGGGGGGTATTAACATTCATACCTAGGCTTTGTGAGCCTCCGTTAGGGACTCCGGAAACGTTAGTTGAGTATATGCCCCCTCGCATTGTACTGTTTCTAAGTTCTATCCCTCGATTACTCTTTCCAAACCAATTCAAGTACTTGCGGCTGTTAGGGTAATACGTTGTATCCCATAACAAATCGGTGTTCACGGCTAAAACGCCTGTCCCGTCTTGCTTACGATTAGCAGCAAGTTTACCAGTTTTAGTGTAGTTTCTCCAAGACATGAAGTGACCGGTTAGTCTCATACGTGAATTTTTAAAGAAATAGCCGTTCGCCGAGTTTCGGATAGAGGCTGTATTATCCAAAATAACATCGCTGCTTTCTATATTCCAACCCGTTTCCGTGGTGTGGATACATCCTGCGGTGGCGTTATCCGATAATTGATTTGAGCCGTCTGTAAGAATATTTCTAAAGATTATAGTTCCTTGGCAATCTTTAACGTTAACCCCAGAGAACCAGTTACCATAACCCACTAAAGTACTTTGACCTCGTGTTAGTTGGCTTTCTCGTTTTTGTGCCATAGCCATAATGTCACCTGTCCGCACTGAGGCGGTACCGGAGCCGTAAACAGGGTTGGCGTCACCCGTTGGGATTGTGTAGTCTACACCTGAAGTGTATGGAGGTAGGGAGAACCCTCCGTTGGTAAACCCACCTTGATAGGCGCCTAAGTCGTTCCCACTAAAAATGGATACTGTTAGGTTGTTCGCTTGCCTGTCGGTATCTGGACCTTGCATCGTAAACGTACGGGCATTGGAATTCCAGCTTGCCTGGTCTCCATACACATTACCGCCTCGTACAGAGGAGACGCCTAGCATCATAGAAGATGCTTCTAAAGAGATAGAGCTTACAAGAGTAGCTGCTTCTCCCATCGGGCTGGTAACGAAGTCCCGTACGGAAGTTGCAGAGGCGTTAATGTCCTCGAAGTATGTTTGGTTTCTAAACTCTAGTCTACCGTCTCCTTCACAGGTTATGTTAGCTACGTCTAGTTTTCCTAATGCACCGTAGGTACATAACTCTACTAGTACAGGGAACTTAAGTCGTTTTGGTATACGCTCAATAATGTCATCTATGTTATCGTAGATTCCTTTAGATTCGTCGAAGCTTCCTAATGAGGACAGGACAAAGGTTATACCTCCAGGGTTTCCTCCGGGGAAGCCAGCTTGAGCCCAGAGAGTATTTCCTCTTTCTTCTAAAACCCATAATGGAATATTATCCTGTTCCCAGTTATAGAAGGAACTAGGGTCGTACTTAGGTACGCCTTCGCTGAAATTTAGTGGGGAGATTGCGGTTCCACCTGAGCTTGTTATATCTTTGAAACTTACCATTAGAATTCTATTGTCCACCTAAACACAAGTATAAAGGCATCGGTTTTATATACGGGTTTGAAGTACCTATAGGCACATAAAAGAGAGCCTTTGGGTGATTGTATGTATGGGTTTTGACTGTATAACCCCACTTCGTTAAGAGCTTCTGCGCTTCCTGGTCCGAAAGGCGATTCTCCTACGTTCGCTGTCTGTTCATCTAAAACTATTTGCCACATGCATTTAGTATCAGTTACTCTTTTTACATAAGAAGTAGGGATTACTCCAAATGCTTTGTTGGTGGCAGCTGTTCCATTAATTATGGTGTTGTGTACTGACACGGCTAAATTGCCAGTCCCGTATTGCGCTTGTGTTAGTGCAGCAGAAAGGTCGCCCGTTGAGGATACTTGTTGTTGAGTAGAACCAGAAACACCTACCCGAAAGTACGGCATTTGAAAATTTTGCACATCAACAGTCTTTGCAGCGTCGAACATCTCAGCTAGAGTTGCGCCCATACCACTACAGATGACATTTTTGTCTTCCCAATGCAGTTCTTTGGAGCCATCTGAGAAGTGTTTCCATATCTCTAGATGTCCGTTTATATCTTTGTTTATTTCAGAAAATTTCATTTTTTATTTAAGAAAGTCTATATCCCATATTATAGTTAGCCAATCCGTATTTTGATAATCAATATGTAAGCCTGGGGCAAAAGTAACTTTTTTATTGGTTAATCTAAACACTGGGTTCCGGGAAGGGTCAGCTACATTATATAGTGCCACTCTACTTCCCTGTGAATATGATACACTGTTAGAACTTACCATCAAAGAAGTTCCCAATTTTTCATGCGTTTTCTTATAATCAAAAACGTTTAGACCAAGGGCGCCAATGCCTCCCATGTAGTAATCTATAAATTTCCAATCGTTCTTATGGACTTTAAGGATATACCGATTTACTTTGGGTTTGTGAGTCCATCCACCGTAAGGGTTGTGTACGTAGGAAGAGGTTACAAACCCTGCACTAGCGTCGTTTTCGTTGGTAGCCGCGAATGGATGTTGGTAGATATACCCATCACTATTTACAACGCCCACCGCATTCAGTGTCCCGGATATGAGACCTGATACTCCAGAGGTTCCGAAAGCTCCAGGTCCGAAGTAGAATCCTTCAGAAGGGAGGTAAGCGCCCATGGAAACTGCTTCTTCCAAAGTCTTCTCGCCAGTTATTGATGGGTCTGCTGGGCTATTATACGTACGAACGAGGTTAAGGGCATAAGACGAAGCTTCAAAGTATGGAATTCTATTTAAGAAATGACCTAGTTCACCTGGAGTTCCTGTCTTACCTTTAGACTGTAATGACTCGTCCATGGGGGTAGGGAATTCAGGGAAAAGGAATGTGTCCCCAGAAACTCGGTACTCCGTACCTAATAAGTTTGCAGCATCTTGTCGTCTAGCTTCTATGGTTTTATACATTCGGAAATCCTTTACAAGAATATCACTGTTAGAATCAGAGGAAGGGACAATCCTTAAGGACGCCACCATCTTTGTGTTAGGACCAAAGGTAGGTGCGGTAATTTGAGGGGTTGCTATTTTAGTCCAGAAAGAAGTAGTGTCGTTTGAAATGACGCTTGAGTTGTTCGGCTCAATAGTAAAAACCATCTCTCTGCGTGAGCTGCCGGGTGTCCAGTTTTTAGTGGTAAAATCATATTGGTAGACATTACCATCAGACTCGACTTCCATGGATACATACCCTTTAACATCTCCATTTTCCAAGGTTAAAAGGGTATCGTACCCAAAAGCGAACTCGTCTCCTCCCTGCAAACCATAGTCATCTAATGTGAAATTAGATAATATCCATGGGTATCGAGGAATGGAAGTATTTACAGCTGGGAATGTAAGGGTAGGTACTCCGAGTGATGAGACCTGTGATGCTACCGATGCGAACTTAGGAGTTTGGGCGGGTCGTGGTGGAGTTAGACTTGACGGGTCACTTACTTCATCTAGAGTGCTATGATATTTTATAACAACTCCATTAGTATAATTTTTATAGTGGCTGTTCCCGTAAAATTCGCTAGTAAAAATTGACGAGTCTCTTACCCACCTATCGGTTCCAGGGTTTGCAATTAGCGCAGTGTCAGTTAAAGCCACATCATTAAACGTAAACTCCCCGCCCGAAGTATTAATAATATTAAGTTGGTACTCTGTATCTTTTCCTAGCCCATATAAACACATGTTGGTTATAATGGCGGAAGGTGCGGCTACGAAGTTTCTGACCGGGTGGTTGGCATTGCTCATATTGGCATTGATATTACCTTGGTTTGGTATCGGACTCCACCGCCCGGTTTCCCATTGATAATAAAGGTCTTTCCACATGTCTACGTTCGGCTCTTCTCCCGCGCCCGCGAGACTAATATTTTTAACTAAGGTACTTCCTTCGGCAGCGGCGGGTCCGAATAAACCGGCTGTAATTTTGTAAGTTCCTCGAGAACCAGTGTTATCGGGTGTTGGGTCATCTGTCGGCTCTAAATCAACACTTTGAAAATTTATAGGGTGAGGGTATTCAAAAGAAGTATAATCGTCAGTATTCCTTTCTTTAGGTAACGGTAGAAAAAATGACCCAGAGGTAGTCGTCAAATACTCCGGTTGGTACGAGCTTCCAGCGTTAAAAACTACCCAGTCGGCAAGTTCCCAATCATAGAAGGCGCCGGGAGCGCTGCTTAAAACAAAATACGAGCCTTCGTCATGCGAATTAAAAACATCCATTGACAATGTGTAATTTCCTTTATTACCTCTGGACTCTTCAAAAGCATAGTTATTTACTCCAGTGCCGGAAGCTTCCAGCAAAATGCCCCAGTCCGTAGGTTTTGTTGTTGAGTCTTTTAATGTTTTTTGAAATTGCGGGAAGGTCCTTCTAAACGACTGTCCGTTGTTAGAGTAAGGATTGAGGTTAGATATAGGGTACGTGCTTCCACTATACACTGCTGCATCTTTCATGTATTGAGAAAGTATATTATTTTTCCCCGATTGTCTTATTTTTGCCCGAGCTTTCAAAAGAGCAAGAAATGCATTGTTGTCGGTAGACGTTGGTGCGGTTCCAAAAGAATCTCCTTTAGCACTACCTTTTAAAGAAAGTCGATAACTTTTAGTAGGTTCTAACCCTCCAAAATTCTGGACTATCTGATTTTTAAACGATGTTCTAGTATCGTTAACTGCTTCGAGATAACCCGCGCTCCAACCAAATTCCTGTGTGGTAGGACCACTAAACGATAATCCAGAGTACAGGTATCCTGATGTCATGTTAGTGTATCCTTGGGAGCTGAGACTCCATAAGGCTAACCCGCTTTGGTCGTACATGTACGTTCTCCAACCCTGTAATTCTCCAAATGAAAAATCTTTTATTGCATAATTACAAAACCCATTTGCGTCAGTACGACCAGAGGCTTTGATTGATAGGGTGTATGAGTCCCTGTTAGCGTCTGCTGGTAATACGACTGGGACCCCGACCTGTAACCAAGAATCTTTTACTGAATAAGGTATTGTTAGTGGTATGTCCTCAGCTTCAAATTTATTGGAAAGGTTCGTTACAGAGTTTTGGTTAAAACTATAGAAGAACGCGTCCGAATTTCTAAGCAAGGAAATTTGTAGGTGTCCCGAGTTGGCGGCTGTGCTTGTACCTGATACCATCGTCTCTAGGGAGAGCATGAAGGTAGTGTTGTTATCTGACTGACCGTTGGCGGCGTTTAAATTGGTCGGGACATCAGACAGTAGGCTAGGGAAGGCGTAGTCGTTTCTAACCTCGTCCCCCAAACCAAAACTTTGTGTTAGGGAAACAGCGCCACTGGAATCAATTAAATTCGTCCCGGATGTGTATAGAATTACGCCGTCCGTCATTGACGAAAAGACTGTTGCCTCTAGGTGTGAAGTGATTGCAGGTTTTATAGAACCTATGTCCCCGTTAAGTTCCTCAGTCCCCGGGTCAGCAGAATTTAAGATAGGGTTTACGACAGACCAGCCCGTCAAGTGTCTGTATCCTAGGCTATTAGAAAGACCTGGTCTTACTGCGTTGAATTCCGTCAAGTCATTTATGATTCGAAAATCATTGTTAATCATCCTACTTTGACTAGTTAAAAAATTTGGATTTTTAAGGATTTGGTGGGAAGCGTCGCATAATTCTAAACGAGCGATGTCTACGTATGGGTTTTGTTGGTCATTCTCCCATGGGGAAAACTCAGAGTCGACGAATGACTGAGCTGGGAAGACGTACTCTACATAATATTCGTTATTAAGTTCCAGAGCTTGGTCTACCTCATTTCCTTTTAGTTGGAAGCGAAACTCGTTAACATCAAAGGTACTATTTAATAAAATAGTTTCACGCGTCATAGAATCTAAATTAGTCTTAGGGACAAACTCTCTGTTGTTAAAATCGTAATATTCAAAAGTGATACCGTTGCGCCCTCTTCCAATTCTAAAATCGAAAGTTGCTTGGTAAGATTTACCGTTGGTGTATAAATAATAATTTTCTCCTAGACGCACTGGGACTTGTTGGCGTAACGTAACAGCCTGCTGCCCTTTTGTAAGTTCAAAACGTGTGACATTTGTTGGAGCTCCTTCAACCGATGTTTCTTGTCTAGACATGGCTGGGTTGCTAGGGTCCTCAGGAACTTTGTATATAACTTCCCACTTCCGCAGATTGGAGAGAGTAGGGGATTGTAATATGTTAGCGTCCACTACATTGTCGTACATCCAAGAGTTGTACCCAATGGCTGAGTAACTATCGAACATCTCAAAGTAGTCATTTGGCTTCAGGGGAAGTTGTTGGTAATTTGTTGATGAGTACTCTGTAGCACTGTACCAAAATCTACTATCCCTTTTATCGTAATACCCTTTAGCGCTGCCTAAGGTCATTGCTTGGATTTGGTAGCTGGAAACGGAGCTGACTCCGACCTCCATGTATGCCGGAGCGGCAGTTCCGCTCGGGTTAGGTTTATAGGTCATTATGTCCGCTATGGTTTTACGAACACCATCTACTGCCATATTGTCTTGTTGAAATATGACCTTTTGGCTATCACCATAATTTTGAATTACTTGTATGTTACCTTTCATTATCTACAAACCCATATACTCCATTAGTAGCGGAGTGACTACCTCCCCAATACTCCATGTATTCATTTCGAGAACCTCCATACCTTAGGTAGGTTCCAGAAGAATTTACAGAATCCCGGGAAGACTTGCTCTTATTTAAATCGTCAAAGAACTCGAAAACATCAACAAAGTCTTTTCTTCTATAATCCCTAGCATATATATTATAGTTTTTATTTACTAAACTTGTGTCTATTAAAGTTACACCATTATTTAACCCAGTCATAGTAGGTTTTCCTATTTCAATATAGTAAACAGAATTACTATCGTGGACAGGTCCAGCGGAGGCGAAATATCCATCTAAAGGTCCTGCTAAAGACTTGTAGCTTAACGGGGTTCTCCAATTGAATGTATTAAACGTTAAGTTAAATTCTTCTCCTGCCGCTTCCGTAGCACGTACATCCAACCGTTTCCATGTGTCCTGAAGATTTGCGCGGGTAGACTCGACCCACATCTTAGTAGTCCAGTTGTATGCCCACATCTTCGCGAACTTCTCCCAGCCGTTCCCAACAAATGGTTTTTGTTCGACCACTACTCTTGCGCGAAGAGTTTCGTCAACCCCACTTAATCCTTCGTTTAACGAAGCTACTCGAGCACGTATATTCAAGTCATACTCTTGGTTGGGAAATAGTTTATTCCCGTCAGCTCCGTAAAAACTTTTAGTTATTTGTGGAGGTCCTTCGTAACGGGTCTCAATATCCCGCACTCCAATACCCAGGGTGTGTGCGGCATCAAGGTTAATAGGTGTTATCCATAATTGATAGGAGTCACCTTTTTCAAAAGAATAGTCAGTCGTGAAATCTGTGGTGTATTCTTTGAAGGTTAAGGTTCCTTGGGTAGCGGAGGTTACGGGATTGAACCCGCTAACAAAAGTGAATACTGAGTTTCCGGATAATGCATTAGTAGTAGTTGCCCATGTGCTGCCTGTCCAGTGTTTTCCTTTAGTTGTATTAAAGATAGCTCCTGCTATTTGCGGGGTTCCGTCGGAGTGTACTGCCGACGCCTCAAAATTAACTCTGTACCTAGTATTCGGTTCTAGGTCTCGTAAATTTTTTGGCGTTTGACGGTTCTGTACCTGAGCAACTGTAGCAAAAGCTGGGTTGTTTTGATTTCCTAGAGGTTTAGTTCCCGCACTATCAATGTTTCCGCGCCCTTTTCCGCTCAGTACGACAATAGGAAGGGAGCTGGCTCCGGGGGTAAATTGATACGATGCGGTGCGAGCGGCTGCAATCGTAAGGGCGCCGTCATATTGCGAGATGTTAGGGCTTCTAAATTGGTCGACCATTTGCCAACCTGCAACAGCGGATAAAGAAGGGTTGGTGGCTGCTCCATCTAAAGACGGGTACTTTAATTTCCCGTTATATGAATAATTAATATTACCGTTCAACGGGAATCTTACCCTCATTCCCCCCATTACATTACCTGTGTTAGTTCGTTGTATTAAAGTAAGACCGTTAGCTTTAGTATTGTCTACATTATAATGTGTATTCTCAGGTGCGTTCCATACCGCCAAAGCGTTTACAGCTTGAGATACCAGTTCAATTCCGGACAGTAGTGAGCCGTTAGAATACACTATATCATTAGGAAGTTCGAAGGTGTCAATTGGATGGTTATAAGTATTATACCCCCCGGCTTGAAGAATTCCTTCGCTTAGGTCTTTACCTCGTCCGTCTGAGGTAAAGAGGTGGAAATCCCCTACAATTGCTTGGGTGGCGGCGACGGCACTCCAATCCTTATGAAACTCCGTTATTGTCCCAGTTCTTTGGTTTATCGCTATCGATGATAGGTTTGAAGTAATACTTCCTTTTATAGAAAACATATTATTAAATAACCCTGGACCAAATACATGAGAGAGAATGTTAAATCCTCCTGCGTAAGGTTGGCGTTGTTGGAGGGTATCTCCCGGGACTAGGTTTGTAAGTTGTCGGTTAAAATGGGTGTTATACTCTTGGTATAGTTTTAATATATTTTTACCAAATTTAAAGTTTTGAAATCCTTTATTGCTAAAGTCCAGCCAACGAGTATCCGTTTCGCTTCTTACTACAAAAATTTGGGTAAGGGCTCTTAAAATTTGAGAACCAAAAACATCTCTCATCTGGTTCCAGCTTGACGCATTCGTCTCGTAATCGGACACAGCCCTTATAGGAAAATTGGATGAGCCTGCGAATTCAAAGAACGGTGTTGCCGAAGTGTTGTACTGAGAGTATACCCCAGAAAGGCTTCCGCTTGTATTCACATATTGTTGGGAAGAAAAATTAAATCCTTTAGGGACAAATCCCGGTATCTGTAAACTTCGTTGGGTATTGGTTCCTGATAAAAAGTAATCGGTAGGGTTGGGTTGGTTTAACCCTTCTCTGTTCTGAGCCCACCCTGTGAATTTGTATTTTAAATTCCTGCGTCTTCCTGCTGTACGCGGGATAGTAGTGATTGATTTTAATGCACTTGGTCCTGTAACAGTACCACCACTCCAAAAATAACCATCTGTTAAGAGGGTTGCGGAAGGTATCCAGCGCGCCTGTTTAGGATTATACACACTCGGAGCAATACCCACACTAGAGAAATAGCCGGTCTCCGCACCTTGAGTGCCAGGAAATCCATCGTACGCATAGGAACTATTGAACTGGTCAGCATCAGACTGTATGGTGTTGATGATTTGTAGGTCGTTGACGCCGGACCAAGAGCTTGTTGGGTCGTCGTCTCCGGGAGCGTTACGTCTTCCTCCGTAGTTGTCGGTAATCCCTGAGCCCGTATAAATTTTATTAATTGTATGGAACGGAGCGAACTGCCTGAAAATATCTATTATCGTAGGGATTCCTTTTCTTCCCAGAGTTGTTTTAGAAATATCTAAGAAATCGTCTTGAGTGAAATCAATTGAAGATAAATGAAATTTAGAGTGAACTTCAGACGATTTACCATTCCAATAATCGAACACAGACATCCCATCTATGTTACCTTCCCGAATTATTGTTTCATAATTATAAGGAAGATTGAGAGATGAACTCATAAATCGAAACGAGTTATTATCTCCAAAGCCTGGTTCTAAAAATCCATCTTGGTCTTTTATGCCTATAGAGCTCACGATGTACTCCGCTACTGCGTGGCAACTCGAAGTCGCAATCCCTAGCCCTAACTGCTGAATAGGTCTCTCCATTAATGCGGACATACTCCTTACCAAAGGTTCGGTTATTGTGCAGTTTTGGTAGAACCTCTGTTCTTCCCAAGGCGGTATCTGGAAATTATACCCTCTGTAAAAATAGGAGCCTTCCAGATGGTTAGCACTTACTTGAGAGCTTATGTACGCAGTTGAGCTAACAGGTTCATTTGCTATTACTAAATAAGGGTTCGTTACATTAAGATAAGTTAAAATAAAATCAACTAAGTACCTCGCATTGTTATCAGGGTTAACAGGGTCGTAAGGTTTTGTATTTATCCCTATACCTGATGAGCTAAATCTAGTCTTCCAGGCATTAGCTACCCTTAAGTATTCTCTAGGGTCAGTAGCTATATTTGTTTCGGTTTTAATCGTGTAGTAAATAAGGTTGGGAAAATAAGATTCCCATAACTCTTGAAGACCGCTAGTTTCTGCATTTACATTATACACAGAAGAAGGTATTACCATATTAACAGCATTTGCTAATGCTTGTCTAGTCCCTTTAGCTTTATACAGATAGATGGCTTGTTTTAACTGGTCTCTCCAGAGCGCCGGGTCGGTTGTGAAGAATGTCCACCCCAGGTATCTTCCTAGGTACTGTAAAAACTCCTCAGGACATTCTTCAATATCGAGGAGAAACTGTACATCCCTAACTGTATTCTTTATATCATAAAATCCGTAGGCTAAGGCTTTAAGCATTTTGCCCATTGGACCTGCGTTCTCCATTCTAGAAACGTTTAAGCCTAAAAGTGATGCGTTAACAATATCTCTAAAGTAAAGAGAGTTTGGGTCATCCTCGTTTACCCACACCTTAACCATTGTATCTAAAGAGCTTACAAGTTGTCCTCCAGAAGCCCAGTAATTATCGGACTGGGTAGATGACGGTGAGTTGAAAGGGGGGCTAATATAATTAGCTCCTACTGTGTCCCAACTAGTACCACCCCCTTGTACGTTCAAGGCGAGCCACTTAACTAAGTCGGAGACCCCTGATTCGGTCGTGTACTTTTTACCGTAAAATAAATCCTCGTTCAACGAGCTTACCAATACAGAGCTAGGCGCTATAGAAGTTGCGTCCTCGATTAACCCGTTTGTGTTTAGTAAATATAACCAACCTAACTCCTCAATAAGCTTCTCTTGTACTAACCCTATTGAGCTTGCCGTATTATCTACGATAGCCGAGTAATCGGTCGCGAAGGAGGTGGTTACTTCATTTAAATGCGTTGCGGGTAATGCGGTTGCAACTACGAAGGAGCTAAAGTCTGATACATTTTCAAAGCTTCCGAATGTCTTACCTAAAGGGCGCAAGATGTGGTTCTCGAAGCGTTGCGGTGATACATCCGTTAATTTATTAAACGGTACGAAGTACGGGATTAGGGAGTGGTTGCTACTAAAAGATGAAGCTTGCGTTGCCTCTGGAGTTGCGATAACTGAAGAGAGGTTGCTTGCAAGGCTGAGTAGTCGGGCTAGTACATTGTACTGTAGGTCTTCTTCTTCTCCAAAGAGAGCGTACTCTGTATCTTCGTAAAACTCGGGGACAATACGTTGTAACACTTCAATGTAATTAGACTTGAAGTGTTGTTGGTTTGGACCTACATCAGTATTTCGAGTAGGTCGGTATCCAGCGTTTTTACGGTTGGGGTTAATTGGCATTATACGAACTCTATGGTAAACTCAAAGTTGTTTATCTGTGCAATCTCATTGAAGTTTAGAAATACATCAGCAGGAAGATTATCAACATTAAAAAATCTAATTTCAGGTACTTCCAACATAAAGTTGGTTATATCTGCAATGGATATCTTTTGTCCGAATGCTACATTATCGATATTAAAATATTCTACTAATCGATTTGCTGCTTTAGCTTTTATATTGTCAGAAAATGCTCGTTGTGATTTATCAATAAATAAAGTAGCCACAATATCTAGCGTACGCACAACTCCATCCGATATTACAATCTCATCCGTAAGCATTTTATAACTTTTAAAATAATCTAACATTTCTTTTTTGAAAGCTATGGAAGCTCTTTCTAATTGGTTGTTAGATGCTTTGGCTAAAATAAATAAATCAATAGTGTTTGCCGCAGCTCCATTTTTACGTAAAGAAGCCATTGCTTTTGCGGTAACTCCTGTATTACCAACAAACGAGTTGGCTAATGCGTTATAATCCTCTCCTGTAACGGCTCGGTACTGAGTTCTGAAGAAGTAGGGGGCGTAGCGTTTGGCATGTTCAACAGTTTCTGCTGCGTGTCCTCCTGTGCCTTTGGTAATGTTAGTAAGAACTCCTTGGACTGATTGGGTACCTACTCTCACCGCGATATTTTGGTTAACATTGCCTCTTACTATATCACCATTAACTCCCCCACCTTGGCGGTAAGTTACGATGTAAGTTGCTCCAGGCGTAGGGAGGCGCCCTCTGACACCGTCTCCAAACTCTAGCACTGCTCCGAAGCCGTCAATGTACTGCTTTTGAAATACGGGTTGACCTCCTCCAGATGCAACGAATAGGTTAGATATTTCATTGTACTCTGTTCCATCGTTTTCAGTAGATGATACACCTATACTCCCTTCAATAATAGGTCCTTCTGTAATGGTTATAGTTTGTCGGATGTCGGCGGTATTAAACTTACCAGACTGAGATTGCAAAGCGCCTTCTAAAAGAAGTAAAGACGTATTAACATTATTCGTAAAATCAGCATTTGTTACTGATAAGTCCTGGGTAAATAGGTCTAAGGTTCCGTTGGCTTTTTGTTGGCAAATTGTGTAGGTTAATGGGGTACCACTTCTCTGATTAGTGATGTTAATTCTACGTTGAGCTTCACTTATTATAATGTCGTCTCCACCTAACGTAACATTAGCAGGTATTGTGAGCGATGCGCTTGCGCGCGAGGCTGTTGGTCCTTTCATTGACACGCCAATCAATTGAAGTAATCTTTTTAGATTATTTTCATCCTTGACTGTATCAATGTACATTTCGTTAGCTGTCATATCAGCTCTAAGGGTTACAACTGACGCCATATAAGCGAACATCTCCACCAGCATTTGACCTAAATCAGATGAAGCAAAGTTATTGTAATCTAAAGGGTATACAGCTTTTAGGTAGTTTTGAAGCGCGACGCGATAATCATCAAACCCTTTCAGGTTATAATCAATAAGATTTGATTTTCTGTCATCTGGTACTTGCCCTAATTTTAAGAAATCAGATTCAATGGAGCCATCAAAGCCAGATACATTGTATAGACCTTGGAAAAATTTATTGTAGTCGGTTTGGTTTGCCATTATACTAGAAGCTCCACAAATTCAGTGTTAAGTAAGTCATCTTTTGAGCTTAAAGATAACTTGATAGTTAGTCTATTTTCTTCCCAGTTAGGGGTTATAGTTAAATTTTTGATAATTACACGAGGTTCGTATTTAGCTATAGTGGAGGATATTTGGGATTTTAAAGTGTCTACAAGACGTGAGTCCAGCGGTTCGAAAACGGCTTGCCGTACATCGGTTCCAAAATCAGGTCTCATTACACGGGCTCCCCTTCTAGTCATTATTAGCTGTATAACGCAGTCGCGCAAGGAACCAAGATTTTCATTGGAGGTTAAGAACCCTCCTACCCCATCAGTTCTCATAGGGAATGCTAGTCCTAGAATTCTATTTTTCCCAGGAACGCTTACGTATTCTAAATCGAAATTACCCATAATTATAATAATATATTTTTAAAGAAGCCTTTTTGTGACTCAAAATTGTCTTCAACCTCTTTAGTAGATAGAGGTTTTGTGTAAATCTTAAAACTTCCTACATAACCATTTAAACCACTTCTAGGTATTTGGAAGCGAGTGCCTGCTGAACCGCCTGAGCCATTGGCTAGGGGAGGTGTGTGCTGACCTACAATCATATCTCCGAAACTACCAACCGTATCCGTGGCGACGGGTTCTCCCATAGTGGTTCCTTGGTAGGTGTTATTGGTATTGCTTCCCATGAATCCCATAGGTCTGTAAGCTGTACCTGCGATACTCGGTAAATTGTCCGTATACCCTCCCCCAATTATCCACGGGGTAAAGACCGGGAAGGCTACTCGCTCCGGAGTGACGTACTCATCATAAATATTATTTCCTAGAAACGACTCTCGCATAGGATTATTATAAACAATGTTCTGGGTTGTGTCGTTCAAATCTATCCGGACAGCTGTTGGAACCTGTAAAAAGACGGGGTCGATACCTAGAACATCAGTTACTGATGAGGTGGTTAAGAGCTTCCCGTCTACCATTATCCGAGTTTCATCTTTAAGGTAATCAAAAGAAACATTAAAATGCGTGAACGCGCCGCTTACATCTCCGACTCCTACACCTGCAGAGGTTCTAACTGCACTTGTAACATATAACCCTACTTGAGTGGTGTCTCCAGAGGCTGGTGCCAGAGATTTACCGTCCCACGTTTCTGCAATACAGACGCTATGCCCCCATGAGGTCGAAGGGTTTTCAGTGTAATATTGGTTTTGAGATACAGTAGGGCTTATAATAAACTCTAAACCACTTGGTGACGTGTGTTTAGTTGCTCCGTTTCCATCTGGAGCCCCTCTATCTCGCCAGCCCATCATAAAACCAGTCGTTCGATTTGTAGTAGGAGGGTTTCCTAGGGTAGGCGGTCCTGAATTTTTACTTATGATTCCTGCATTTACATAATCATTTACTACGGGTCCACTATTTTCGTTAGACAGAATAAGTTTGTATCTGTGAAAGGTACTCATATCACTTATCAATGTTGGCGCGTATGTCCAGAAATCGAAACTTACCCCACTGTTAGTATAAAAAAGATTGTCTAGTGATTTACTTCCGTTGTATGGAGTTGAGAAATCTTCGTAACCTTTTGTGATGTTGGGGAGTCTCACGTAGGACCCCTTAACATCAGCCCAGTTCGTGCCGTACTTTGCCTCTTCGTCGAATATCGTTCCTGCTAGGTATGCGGTACCTACCCCTGAAGGAAACACGAAGGATTGGTTGTATCCAACGAGTTTAGCGTCCAAACGGGGGGAACCTTCAGCCGCGTTGTTTAATCCGTATAGAGTTCCTGAAGGTTGGGTAAGCGCTTGAGGGTCTAAGAAATTGTAACATCCAAGAAGTTCGTCAGACACAATGTCATCGGTAAGAGATTTATAAGAAGGGGTGATAGAGCTTATACTTCCAGATGATTCTCGGTGGACCCAGTCGCCATACCCTATCATATCAACAGCAAGCGCGTCTGTGAAGTTTTCTGGTGAATCTGGTGCGACTACATACTGCGCTTGGTACGGAGCTATAATGGTGTCTAAGTCTTCGGAGAAGAGGGTTAGTTTTCTCTGAACACCGAGAGGTACATCCTCACTTCTTAAATAAGAAAAGTTATTAATTGGTATTCTAGGAATTTCTTTCCAGTTTCCTTGAATAGCTATAATATTATTTGAATTAGGAATGTCGTCTATACTGTTGGTCGTGGTATTCCACGCAACGACTGCGCCGCCTTCTCCTTTAAGGAAAGAAATACTCTTCATGTTGTCTGTTTGGTCGTCGTACTTAAGCTTGTACTCAAACAGTTTTCCTGTAGGTGCTACATATTCAAAAAATATACCTTCACCTAAAGGGTGGCTTCTGTCTGTCACCATAAAAGAGTTACGACCATAAATCGCAGCTATCTCTAACTGTCTCTTTCTTTTACGTATTTTAGTGTCGTAAGTAGCTACGACTGTTCCTAGTTGGGAGTAATATGACCTTACGACTGCATCGGTTTCGCTATACCCTGCCGTCTTAATTTCAGAGATGTACCCAGAGACTTGCGTGAGTTGCGCCTGGCGGTCATCAGCAAATTGTTGTAACACGTCATCGTACGTATAAAAATCTAGTACCCTTTGACTGTTTTCCCCTAAGTCGGTTTCTAAGGAAAATATAGTACCAACTTGTTCATACCCATCCTCTTCTCTAAACTGCTCACCTCTACCACCTTTATTGGAATCGTAATCCAGAGTCCACATAGTCGAAGACACGGGGTTAGGTACAATATTAGGTACTGGACTACTGCGCGAGTCGTAATACAAGCCGTCTTGCGATAGGACAAACTTATTTCCTGCGGAGATTGGAGGTCCGTACTCTAAATCAAAAACAGGGGAGAGAACATCTAGCCCTGATAGCTGAGCGTTCAGAGATTCTAAAAATACTTCGTTTTGCGCAAAAGGCGCTATGATAGTATTTTCAACGAACTCTGCTAAATTCTCCTTGGAAGAGGCAACCATTTTTGCTAAAGCAGGAGGAATTGTATCTAAATCCAATTCCTTTAAATTAAGTTGTGGTTCAGGGAGGTCGCCATCAGCTCTACGCTTAAGTATATCTGATATAAGGCTTTGGCTTACATCTATTTGGTTGATGTCCGCTTGCAAACTGGTAGCCTTTTGGTTTAACAGAGCTATTGCTGATTCTAGTCTAGGAGATTTCTTGGAGGGGGAACTCTCTTCGAAGAACGATGTTATTTCCGCGTTCATTTCGGATACATCTTGATTCGTTATATTTGGGTCCGTCGTACCTGGGACGAATACAGGAATATCTTGAGGGTTGGTAAGTCCACTATTAAGGACATTAGCTCCGTTAGTCCACGCTAAAGCGGGGGATGACATCCCTTGCTGTACTGCGGTCGCACTATCTTCTCCCCCTTGGTTTACTGTAAGTCTTCCAGACGTAGGGGTTTTAATAACTGCGGTTCCTTGTAGCTTAGAAACCTTGGCGGTAGCGGATTGCTGCTCGCTAAGTTTTTTATTTTTTTCTACCATCAAGGAATTACTTAACCCGGTCAATGCATTCGAAGGCATTAACTTTAACGATTTTTCTGTAAATATAGTCATTGTGTGTTATTATTTAGGTACAGTCCCATCAAACCAAAAAGCGGGTGCTTGTCGGTAATAATACTGATTATTGGTCGCTCCCCCAAGGGCTGAGCCTTCGAGATATATCCGAGTAAAAAGTCGTTGCCCTTTTTGAAGAAGAACAGTATCTTTAAGCAACTCTTGGAAATCTAATACAGCTCCTGTGTTGCCAGCAGTGTATGACATGTATTTACGTAATGTATAGAGCGCAGGAGGGTTATCTTCTGTACTAACCATGATGTCGTACATATAGTTTGAGGCGCTTGCGCCGGTGTCTGTAAACCCGCCGAAAGGGTAACCACTTCTAAAAGAAAGGCTGTCTAGATGAAAACTGTTGTCAGGTGTAAGGTCCGTAAAAGGGTCTTCTTGGAGTAGTGGGCTGTTGTCGTACAAATCTATAATAGGAAAGTCTATGTACCCTGTAGCCCGCTGCTCAGTAGTGAACTCTGGTGGTTTTGCAGCGCCGGCGGAACCGAAAGTATCGTTGGTGGTTACTCTTCCATAGTACCGCTCATTAGGGTCGTAATCTTCATAGGCTATTCTGACGGTAACGACGCTTTCGTCCTGGTAGAAGGATGTGAAGGTTGCTGCTTGCCCACCAAGTCTCTCTATTGAGTGTAAGCGTACGAAAAGAGATTCATACGGGTGGATAATAAAGGGGTCGGTGTATATCCTATCATTGGGGATTCCTTGGGAGGTCCCTGAGAATGCGTTTAATTCCCACTCCGCGTTTGTATTAGCGGAAAAAACAATGTTTGAGGTTGTAGCTTCATTGTTGTTCGAAGTTTTCCATCCCTGTCCTAAAGTAGTTATGAAAGGGATAACTTCAACATTATAAATACAGTGGGATTGGTTAGCTAAGAAGTCAGCGTCCCACTCGGGAAGAAGTTCTATACGATGAACTTTTATCGCAGGTCTAGGAGAGTTATCTGGTTGCTCTTCCGAACCACGGTATATCTCAACTGCATTGTCCGTAATCTGGAAGGATTGGTTGGCACCCATGCTGTACGGAGGTCGCTGGTTAACGGAGCCGTCCCAAGATAAATCGGTGCCTTTTAAAGTCTTTGTGATATATTTCATTAAAATGGAGGGCTTGTTGGGGCGCCTTTATTACCAATATGCTTATGATTTACAAGGCTCTTTGTTGCGACTACTACGTCGCCGGAGTTACCGTTTATGGTAATTTTATTAGCACTAATATCAATTCCTGATTCAGAGATTGTAATCGTAGACCCTCCAACCGCTAAAGTTATCGAGGTATCTGCGTCAATCCGAACCTTCCCTTGCATAGCGTCCAGCCGAATGTCACCTGTGCCTGCGTTTGTTAAGTCGATATGTTCTTTGGACTTGTCACTTACGGTCAAAGAAACAAAACCTTCCTTAGAGATAAGGTCAATATCTTGCTTAGCCTCAGCGATAATGGAGTTATCTCCTATGGTCTTCCCATCCCCTTGGCTTGTAATCCTAATGGAATTATTATTCTCGTCCACTAACTGAATACACTCACCTCCCGCGGCAGGGGGTGCGTCGCTCATAATAATCCTCTTGTTTTCGGCGGTCTTTAATTTAATTTCGTTTATAAGTACGTCAGAGCGTTTATCGCTCATGGATATAACATGACCACAAGGATGTTTAAATACGTAAGAATCCGGTAAATCATTTGTACCGTAAGTATTCGCCGCGTTAGGAACCCCGTAAGTGGTTTGAACAAAGTCGGAGATAGGACCCGAATCGTCGTCCTTAACCTCAGTCCTACTTAACTGTTTTCCGTTAGGGTCTAACTGTCCAACGTAATACGGCTGGGTTCGTAAGGTATCACTTTGTTCTTGCCCGGCAGCGTACAAACAGCCCATCCAGAAATATTTGGTTGGCGGGTCATTGAAGGGTACTGAGCCGACCAGAACAGTGGCTCCTATTCCCGGTAGCGCGAAGAAGCCGTAACCACCACCTCCAATAGGAGATACATAATCACATGCCATTGGACCGTGAGCAAATGCTGGTGAATCAACTATCAATCTTCCAGAATGTTCTATATCTAGACACTGAGTGACTGTTCCGAATGCTAAAAAAGGTGTCTTGTCTGCTGTCTGTGTTGCTATCTCTTCTTGGATAGGGGTGTACTCCTTTCCAAAAGCTTTAACTTCCGATTTCGGTCCAAGAAAATCAGGCATTGTTTACCTCCAAACCTTTAGCAAGGTTGATAGTTCGTCTATGTGAATCAGAGCGGTGCATTCGTAATTTAGTTTTATACCCATCACCCGGGCTTATTGCATGTTCAATACCTATGATGCGGTACGGTCCACTTAACCAATGAGGTGTATTTGTAGAAAGCCTTGAATCGTATACCCTTAAAATAACATCTCTTTGTGTAAACTCAACAACGGGATTGTCAATTTCTGGTATACCAAGGGTTTCTATCTCTACTTGCCACATGGTCTGCTGCATAGCTTGAGTGAAGAAGAAGTTGGTGTCCATCATTTTTCTTTGTAATTCTCGTTGGTTGTCTTCCCCCAAACGCATATAGGTCGTTTGGAAATCTACTCTTCTGGTTATAATAGGGGTAGTATACGATTTAGTTACTGTCCCATAAGTATTGCGTGATGTCTTCAGATTAGAGCCTGCCTCGAACTCCATTTCTGGGAATAACATCTTTAAGGTGAAGGTGTCATTTACCAAAGCGGAAATTATCGTTAAGTCTTTAGCAGACTGCTGTCCCACTATCTTGGAAAGATTTCCGAAGCTATAAAATCCTACTAGTCCTGGAAGTAAAGCTAGTACGTCAGAATCGATATACATGTTAGACTCTATCTGTCCCGGTCTTCGGTTATACCTTTCAAATAACTCCTGAGTCTCGGCTAGGGTAAACCCTCCTTCAGTTACGTCTTCTGGGTGCTCGCGTAACCTATTAATACGAGCCTGTAATTCTTGACCTAGGAATCTATTGACTATACGTCCTTGTGCTGCGCCTGTATCAAAGTACTCGTTTATACTTCCAAAGTACCTGTTCATAAACGTAGCTTGGGAAATACCTAACAGCCATCTATACTCTCCCTCAAATTTGAGGTTGGTAACAATTGAATCTTTGGTAGCATAATCTAAATAGATGATTCCCTCCATCCCATCACCCTTGACGGCTATTTCAGGAAACGAATGAATGCGATTAATAAAGCGACCGGACCAGGAATTGAGGATATCGTCCGAAGCTACAAACAATAGGGTTCTGTTCTCTTTTACTAAAGCAGTTTTCTCCGTTGTCGTATAAGAGGGGAGAAGGTCTACACTCGATATAAAGTCATCTTGTTGAGATTTTGTCAATCTACTTAATTCGAAAACTATAATTTGAATTTTTGCAGCGGAATCTGCTAACCAGCTGTTAAGAGCATCCTTTATCTTTCCTAAAGCGATTGAGACATTAGGGGCTTCGCCCTCAGTTCCCAGAGAAAGAAAGCCATTTGTGGGTGGGGGTTCAGTAACCTTGACCTCTTTAGGTTTTTCTAGTGGGGGAGGTTCGGTCAACTCGTTGTATGCTTCGTCGCGAGGTCCTTTATCATTAAATATCTGGGTCGGTATTTTCGATAGGTAATCCCATGTTTCAGCCGTAGGTTCTAAATACAATTTCTGATTTTCAATTCTTTGCCAATTATCCAGGCTCCCGGCTGCCTTGGCCGAAGTTCCATACCCCAAACCGTATCCCCAATCAGCAGGGAATAACGCGCGGTACGACCCATCAACATGTTTTTCCGCTTCAGGGCAATACGTCTCTCTCCATGTAGCAAACTCGTTTCGAGTTCCTAGGATTGCAGAGGGCTCGTAACCCATCTCAGGAGTAGAGAAGAACGGTAGGAGTTCCATGGTCGATTTATCTATAACAGGATAAGTATTAGGGTGAAACGATTTATCTATCGGGGGTGGAAACTGTTTAAGGACAGTATAGTCCTGCGAAACGGTGTTGTCTACCGTACCTAAAGCGTTCTTATTTCTCCTATTAAGAACGTAGGAGGGAGCGTAGTAAGGCATGTACCTTCGAGTGCTTTGTAAGGTTTCTTCATCATACCGACCCATCTCAAATTGATAAGGGGTGCGTACATCAGTAAGTATTAAAGGGAAGGTAGTGTCTAGAGGGTTTCCTTCCATAGCACGGAGGTATATCTCCCGAGGAAACATTTTCAACAAGTCTCCGTAGGAGAATCGATAATCTTCCTCAAAGCTTTGGAAATAGTTCAGTTGACCTTCCTGAGCTCCCATTCGGAAGGGTTCCTTATACCGGTTAAGAGGAGGGTTTACTGGTCCTGGTCGTAACCATAACGGCGCTGCTTGATTGGACGAAGCTCTAACTTTTTCGTCGTGAGTCATGGCACGTAGTGCTCTAGGGGAATCGGACGGCGGTGATTTCTTTTCGGAGGTTATGGAGTAAATAGCACCGGATGGACTCGGCTCAAAAGGCAGAATTCCGTCAATGTCCGAGGCTGTAAGAATACTGTCTATTGCGTCTGAGTAAACGGTAGGTTTATCGCGCAGTAAAAAGGCTGTGTTGATAGGGTTTCCTGATGGTGTGGTGGTGTTTGGGTTGAACAGCCAAAAAGTTTGTATCGCCGCTTCGCCAGTATCTGTCTCCGAATTAAGGGCTACCGCACCATTTATATCGAAAAATTTAACCTCTTCGATACTATCCTCAAAAGTAAACACATCTCGCTCGTTGACGCTGTCATAACCTTGGTACTGAAAAACGTTGTCCAGCATAACCTCATCAAAATGAACTAGTATTGCATCTTCTATTTCGTAGAAGTCCTCGGGCGCTGTGCCGAAATTATACTCCTTAACATAAGTTCCGCTTCCGTTAATTTCAATATTTGTAACACCTGCAAGACTTTGTCCTATAATTTCTGGTGCATCTACAAAGTCTAAAATGGGCGGCCAAAAAGTTAATCTTTCTTCAGCTCGAACCTCTTCTGCAGAGCCGTGCTGCACGTTTTGGTACCCTCGTAGCTCTGGTTTAACTCCTCGGTCGGCGCCTGTGACGTAATCGAATAAGTTAATAGATATAGCTTCGTCGTACTGCTTTTCAGAGCGGTCCCAAGCGTCTTTACTGGACTCAATGCCATCGTCTAATTGTTTTGGAGCAACTACTCCATTTGTAAAGACTTCAAGATTCTGTTCAGCGTTAACTTCCCAGTGTAAACCTACTTGCTCAAAGAAAATTTTATAAGCTTGCAATTTAATAGCTTCTGTTACTTCTCCAGTCTTTTTTCTTTCTTTATCCCACTGTTTCATACTCGCGATAGGAGCATTTAGGTTTTGTTCAAACAGTGCTTTCATTCCAGGGTCATCTTTTAGTCTTTGATATACAGCATCCCAATCTTCTCTAGGTCTTGCCGCTTGTCCTGGGTCGTCCTCTCCTTGGGAGCTGACTTTGTCATCGGTGCCGCGAGTTGAGGATGAGGGAGGTCTGGCATTCGCGCCGAGCTCCGCTTGTGTAAGAAGCAGAGAACGTCCTTGGTTGAAAGCAGCCTCGGCTTTCTGTTGTGCAGTCTTAGCTAAAGACCTTTCCACACCAGCAACGTGAGTATCAATTTTATTTGCAAAAGACTTTTGAGCATCACTTGTATTCCCTAAATTAGAGATGACTTCTAGTTCGGGGTATACAGAAGCAAATCCTCCAAGAACTTCCATTAACATCTGAGAGACCAGTTTACCCTCAGGATTTGACGGGTCTTTCCATGGAACCATAGCAATATGCTCGCGCTTATTAAAAGTATTAGAGGTGCGCGTAAAAGTAAATAAATCTACTAACATGAGCTCTACTACTTTATCTTCATTAGCGTTCATGTGGTATTTTACGTCAGTTACACGACATTTGTGAATTTGTGATAACCCGTTTTCCTCTTCTGTACCATAACCCCATCTAATATAAGTGGTAGGTACTACATTTCGTGAACCGTCGCCAGTATTAAGGTAGTAATCATCTCGGTCGCCTGTAACACTATTTAAGTGCTCTCTTCTTTTCTCATCACTTATCCACCCATCCACAACCCCGTGCGCGGTTGGGTAAATCTGTTGGAAGAATTGTGCAAACTGATACTCTAATTCAGTCGTTGGGTTTAATAGCCTAATTTTGTACATAGACGTATTACTTCCATAAGCAAAGTTTACTTCAAATCTTTCTAAGGTACTTCTCATCCCCATAGGGTCGGACATACCGTAGAAGCCTGGCTCTAATAAAGTGGACCCAGAAGGTGCCGTTATTAAATCGTTCCTGTTAAATGACATAAAGACCTGAGCTACTTCATTTGCATTGTAGGCACGGGTATTCGTATTGGAAACTACTTCAGCGGCATCCGGACGGTCATTGAACTTAGGCATATTAAACTTGCGGGATTAGAATTTGGTTGCCCGCGGCTAGGTCTACTTCGTAATCATACGCACTATTTGCGGCTACTATCAACCACCATAAAAGTTCGTTTCCATAGGCAGCATAAGCAAGTAAGTCCGGACGGGCTTCCATTCCTACAGGTATAATAGCAACTTTACTATTGGTTGCGTCAGAAACATTTTGCATAAATTGTATATAATCTGTAGAACTTCCTATATCGGTTAAAGTTTTTCCTCTATGGGAAACAACCTTACCTGCAAAAATCTGGGCTCTGTCATTGTACATTGCCATAATTATTCTCCTCCCCCATCAACTAGAGGTACAGGTTCCGGGTTCGTCCTATTTCTAACTTGATTTTTAATCGATTGATAGTCGGTTGCTTCAGTGGAGATATGAGTACCTGCGTAATCTTCCATACCTCCTAAAGCCATAACAGTATCCCAGCCTGGAAGGTCACCAGTTACTGAAGGGTCTCCCCATAAGTTGCCATGCTGAGCACGGAATTCCTCGAGACTTAAAGATACTTTTAACCTTTGGGAAAATAAGGACTTAGGGTCATAACCTGCTTCCTCTATCGGCTGTATCCTGTAATCGGTTACGATGCACGGGACAAAGTTATACATTGTACCCCACTTCAACTCAACTATTGGAGGACCTTTTACTGGCATAGCGTTGGTTCCTATTACTGAACTGCGGATATGGTTAAGGGCGTATTGAAGGAGACCGAATATTTCTTGGTATCCCTTGGTAACAAACATTGTGTATACCAACCCTACATTGAACTGGGAATCTACTTTACCTGGGATAGGACCATAAGGACCTTCTGTACCGTCTGCAGCTCTTTCGTGCATCTGCGCGATTGCCTCTTTCATAGAATTGTAGTTTCCGTGGGAATTATCTGCTACCCCTACATCCCTACTTACAACATCTCGAACGTACCGTTTAATTGATTGCATTTCTTCGGTGGCGAAATCTCTTTCTTCTCCCGTGAACATTTGTAAAAGAAGGGAGGTAGGGCACATCATAGCCATGTGATAAATGCTGTAATGAATATCAACTTTAAACTTACGAGCCTCTGCTCCTGTGTAAAGTCTAATAGGTTCGTTGCGGAGGAAGATGTCCGTCTGCGCATATTTAGCGCGCCGACTCTCTACAATTAAAGGGTTCTCGTAGAAAGGAAGCCATCTTACTGCAGTGCTTTTGCTATGTTGGGTAGGTATTATAAATTGGCTCGCCCTCGTTTCACCTTTCACTCCATAAGCGTAATTGAAACGTAATCCGCCCCGACTTTCAATAGCCTGATTTACTTGAAAACGTCGTGTGG
>Ga0209337_1000603_pt1 | contig 28951 bp, 40 predicted proteins | sample LinPmetageLP53_FD_184044 | JGI IMG/M metagenome (GOLD analysis project Ga0209337, IMG submission 184044) | Marine viral communities from the Pacific Ocean - LP-53 (SPAdes) (version 2) | ecosystem: Environmental > Aquatic > Marine > Oceanic | place: Pacific Ocean | collected 2010-02-08 | reverse complement strand
TCCCTGTTTCACTCGCCTTGTATAAGAATCTAGCCCATCCCTTCTTCTCTGGTGCTGAGTGGTATAAATCATAAAAATCATTCTTTCCCTTTGGTGTACCAATAAATATGGCATACCCCTTCCTATCACTAAGTGCTGGCCTTACTACCTCAGAGAACATCTTTGGGTTCATCTGGGCAAACTCGTCTAGCACAACCCCATCTAAATAAATTCCCCTGAGAGTGTCATAATTATCAGCTCCGTACAGTTGTATTCTAGCTCCTAAGAAGTCAGCTCTAAGCTCGGCTTCATTAAACTTAACATCCGGAAACACCTCGCACAATCTTTTTAATTCATCCCAAGCAACTGTTTTAGCTTGCTTAAAGAGTGGTGCAATGTATGCATACCTCGGTGCTTTCTTTTTGTTTCCTATATCTTGCACAGCAGATTTAATTAATTCGTTTACAGCAAATACAGTCTTGCCAAACCTTCTGTGACACACTACAACATTAAATCTTTTAAGGTTAGTGTGTAAATGTCTTTGTAATTCCCTAGGGGTATAGGGTATTACTATAGGTTTTCTCTCCTCTTGCATAGAGTCTAGTGTACTTTACTATCTGTATCTTTTAAAAACTGGTTAGCGTCTGCAATATCGGCCTCATCCTTGGCCCATTGTATGTCAAACTGCCTGTCTTCTACAACAACGTGGTGTTTTGGAGACCAGCCTGCTTGTGTCTTTAGCCAAAACGTAGTCATGCTAGGAGATTCTCCACTGACTGCCATTTCATAAGCAACACCTGCAACTCTTGCAGTTCTTTTGTCTTTAGCTACCAATAAATTATGTGCAAAATATTTTGTTAGGGTCGCATTACTAATACCCATAACCTTAGAAATAGTATGCTGGTCTAATCCTATAGTAACCATCTCTTCTACTTTAGCATAGTCATCATCTGTAGGTTTATACGTCTGTCCTCTTTTGATTCTAGACTTTTTACCACCAGCTTTTTTAGATTCAGCACTAAGACCACCAGTTGGTCGGCCTTTTTTACGCTCAATTTTAATTACAGCATCAGCAGGTACTATACCTTTAGCAGATGCTACTGCATATCTAAGTTCTTCTTCTAGTTCTTTCTCGATTTCTCGGATTTCTTCTTCAGAGTCTACTTTAATTGTGCCTTTATTTGCCATATGTATGTATTATACCAGAAATTTAAATATTGTTTTAATATAACCTAGAATATTCTAGTGATTGTTTAAATAGTAAATTATATATAGTATATCACCACTAGAAGTCTAGGTATGTTTAAGCGTTTAACTTAAAATAAAACAATATTATACCAGATGAACCATAGTATACTAATAATATTTACCTGTGCCGAAATTCGTATCCCCGAATATTGAAAAAATAATAATTTTACATGGAGCATGGTTCGGCTCTGGGGGATTTTTTTAGATTTGGGTGGGGGCATGCCTTGCTTTCTCGGTTTTTTCCTTGCTTTTGCCCTGTTGATAACTCGTTGATAACCTGTTGGTAACTTGTTAGTAACTATGTTAATAACTATGTGGATAACTTGTGGATAATGCGTGGATAACTCATGGATAACTCATGGATAACTTGTTTAATACTTTGTTAGTAACTATGTCTTGCTTTCTTGGTTTTTATATATTCCTTTCTTAATAATTAAAGCCGGCTTGGTTTTAATATTGAGACAATCCACGCATTTAAATGCGTAGAAAATAACCCCGGTATCAAGGCTTTTAATAGATGATTTGACAGGCTTCCCAGAATATGGATAATAGGAAGTATGAATTGAGAACAACTGGTCACTATGACAAATCGCAATTCACTATCCACGCATTTAAATGCATGGATAACAATTAGAGAAAGTAACTTCATTATTGCTGGCATTAGTTAACGCAATAATGCCAGTATTAAGTTGATACTTTCCTTTATTTTTATTTAAAAAAGGATAATAAAATGCAAAACTTAATACCAAATGATGAAGTTGGACTAATAGAAAGTGAAATTAATAAAGCTATTGCAAAGGATAAAAATGCTTCAGCGATTGTTAGTAGCACTAAAGCAACAGGAAAAGCAAAAAAATCCCAGCGTGATAAGGTTAGGGTTAGCCTTAAAAAAGTAAGCCTTGATGGAAAAAGTTACGCTGGATTGCATGAAGTTGAGCTAGCTATGAATAAGCTCAAATTAGATTGCATAAAGATACAGGATGACAGCGATATGAAATCTTTAAAAAGTTGTATCGAAAAGGTTTTTATAGAGTTAGCAAATGATAAGGATTACCCCTTTCATACTATGGAAAATCGCAAAAGTATGAAAAATGTAACGATTAAAAATCCTAACGAGTGCAAGTTGTCCGAAGTCTTACTTGAAAGAGGTGCTAATAAAGCTGATGAAAGCGAAAATACACCTCTTCCAGCTGATTTTATTGTTAACCTAACAGCTGATGACAAAAATACTTTTTATAGTAAAAATAAAGTATTGTTTGACTCCCACTGTGAGGTTGAAAATGGTGCGTTAGTAGTTGATGATGATACATTTAACTATCAAATGTCACTGTTTGAAACCATGCAAAAAGAGTTGATAAAAATGCGTAAAAATGCATTAGCTAAAGCAAAAAAACCTGCTAAAGTCTAACTTCTAGCCCTGCTGAAATATGCAGGGCTTTTTTTCGTCTGTTAAAAGTTAATAAATGAGTAAATACAAGGTTATTTGCTGATTTATTTGCTTTTTTAAGCAATTATTAATCATTTTCCAGCAAAATCCACGCTTATTAGTGGGATAGGGCAAGTGATTTGACTTACGGGTTTTTATATGGATAATTAAGTATAGAAATTCACAACAAACCACGCAATTAAATGCGTGACAATATAAGGAGTAAGTATGGTAGATAAAAACAATTCTATGTATGACAATTGGAAAGAATACATGGTTGATATGTATATAGATTTATATTATGTTGCTGATGATACTGGTCTTGTCATGTTAGATGATGTAGACTTTGAAACAGCACACAAATATGCAAGCAAGATGGATGGTTGCAGTGCATATAGAAAAATATAGGGGATAGTATTATGTTAAGTGGTTTGCTATTTGATTTCTTTGTGTTTATACTTGTGTTAGTGGGATTAAGTTGTGTCTTTGTTCCATTTTTTATGGATATGAATGACAAGATAAACGAGAAATTCAAGTAATAAAAAATATAGGCTATTGCTATTAACTCTAGAGGGCGATAGTCTATACTCTTTATTACTAAGAAGTGGAGGTTTGCCTATGCAAACAATTAAAATTGGTGAGTTTGAATACTCAAGAACTAAGATAAAGAATAATATTCTTAGGGTGTACGCTGATAGCCTAGAGTCAGAGAAAAATGACTGGTATAGAGAGGCAAATCAGTGGGCGATTGATGTTTCTAATTTTTTACTCAGTTTTAAGAGGTTAAATGTTAGTGTTAAGCAGGTATTAGGCATAACATCAGCACTTTCACCCCTCAAGGAATGGGAAAAGAATAAGGAATTGACTGTTGATTTTATTCTTAGTGGCGATTGTGGTCACATGAAGAACAATAAAATCAAGGCTTGGAGGATATTACATCATTGTAAAACTGATGATGATATTCTTAAGGTTCTCAATGGGCCAAAGACATCAAGATTTTATATGAATATGATGTATTCCAATGATGCAACCAGTGTTACTGTTGACAGGCATGCTATTGCAATTGCGATAGGCAGGACTGCAACAGATGTAGAGCAGGTGTTAACAATTCCTAAGTATACTTTTATTGAGAATTGTTATAAAATAAGTGCTGATGTGTTGGGATTAACACCCTTACATCTTCAGTCTATAACATGGCAAGCGTGGAAACGCATGAAAGCCAATAAATAAGGAGAATATATGTTTCAAGAAATGTTTGAGCAAGCGAATGCTAAACCTAGCATAGATGTTAGTAGTTTAGTAAAAGATAATTGGTATATGATTAACTTAATGGGCAGTAGTGTGCGAGCAAAACTGCTTGAGTCTCCAAAGCAAGGCAGGGGATGGAAAAAAGTAGTGCTTATGGATGTGCGTGGTAGTGACATGGGCATGTTTGATGAGATGGGCAGTGTGTATGTGTCTAATATTACAGGGGATGCATAATGACTAATACTTACCATTGTTGTGTTGATGTAACCTATACTCAGTGGATATATGTAGATGCTGAGAGTGAGGAGGATGCCATTGTGGCTGCGAAAGATGAAGCTACTGATATGCACCCTAACTCACTGGTTTTGCATGGTGTAAATGTAGATAGTGTCTGGGAGGAGTAGTAATGCAATGTAAAGCATTTCTGGAGCAACAGAAAGAAAAGATATACACTCTCACATCTGGTAGACAAGTGACTGTTCGTGAAGTGATGGATGTTACTGGTCTTTCAAAACCCGGTGCATACCGAAGACTAGCTATGAACAAGGATGATGATGATGTGTTTGCTAAGGCTGGCTTTCATATAGGCAGGAAAGGTGCTAAAATAGATTGGGTAAGTGAGCCAGTCAAGGTAGTCATGGGGATACCACTCAATCCAGAGTATTTGGATGGGCAAATCAAGCACTGTGCGTCTTATGACAGGGATGGGAATAAACTTTCCTATTCGCAGAGAACTGCACTGGCTAGATATAGACGCAAGCTAAGAAAAGAGTGGCGAAACAGTAGTAATACTATAATAAATAGGAGCAGTTATAATGGCTGATATGTATTTAAAGTTGTATGAAGAATGTAATAAACTTAGGGCCGAACTTGAGCAAGAAGCACCTGATGTTTCTGATGATAAAACATTGGAGGTATTTCTTGATAAGGTAGAGCGTTTGAAAAGTAAATATAATAAACTTATAAAGATGGAGGATAATATATTATGATTGATTTTAAATGGCACGAATTCAACAAAGAAGTTGATGAGCGTATAGAACGTGCTATGAATATACAAAATGAGTACGCAGGTTGTGGTTTGTTTGACGATGATGGCAAGTTAGTGGATACTGGTATGTATCAGCTGGATAAAGGTACTATGTTAGAGATAATGCAGTACCAACAAGAGCAGATAACAGAGCAGAACAATAAGATTAATGACTTAAATTCTAGACTTTATAATATGGAGAAACTATAATGACATGGTTCAATGTTAAAATAAAATTAATACAAGAGTCGGTTTTTAATGTAGATATAGAAGCTGACAGTTGTGAAGAGGCAGAACAAATAGCCACGGACAGTGTATGGGATGATGATTACGCTGATTGGATAAGGTCATCACTTGAAATTACTGATGAGGAGTATGATGCTGATGAGTGGTGTCGAGACTGTGATAGGCCTATTGATTACTGTAAATGTGAGGAGGATAAAGATGAGTAACCCAAATAATAATATGAATGCCTACAAACAAGCATTGCAAATTAACAGGGATTTGAAGAAAGAAAATGACAGGCTGGTTGCTGTATTAGTAGAGGTAAACGAGTATCTTATAGGTTATAATATTACTTCCTCTGTTGAAGACAGGGATATTGGTAAACTACAACAATTAATAGGAGATGTGCTATGAGTAAGATAGGAAATTATTTAATATGGTGTGAAGAGCAAGGCTATACTGATGATGAGGGTGTAGTCTCTATGGAATATGCTACTGAGTATATGAAGACTAAAGAATATTACCAAGAACATATAAACTTTAGTAAATTATTAGAAGATAATGACAGTGCTAAGAGTATACAATAAAAGTTATGATATAATAATACTTAGTATATATACTAGGTTTACCTATGATGTTACTAGTTGTAAGTTATATATAGTATATATTCTAGGTTTACCTAGTTTAGTATCTCTAGATGTGTCACAGTTTTTCCTTCCATTTTTTCTGTGGCACTTCTAGTGGTATTAATACTGCTAATAAAAGCTACGCATTTAAATGCGTGGCATTGATGTTAACTATAAAGGAGATATATATGTCAGAAACAATGGCACTAACTGGTAAGGTTGTATTTAATCATGTAACTATACCCGACAACTTCAAAGGCTCAGAGAGATATGCTCTGACCATTGCGTTGGATAAGGCTGGTCTTAAAACTGCTGAGAAAGCAGGTCTTAAGACTAGTGAGTATGATGGTAATGTACAAATTACTAGTCGCAGAAAGGTAGACTTTGACCGACCTAAGATTTACAATAAAGACAAGACGTTGGTTGATGTCGGACACCTGTCGCTATATGGAGATAAGGTAACTGTGGCTGTTAAGCAGGGTAAGGGAGACTTCAGCGAATACACCTATCTTGAGGCTATTCGTGTGGAAGAGAAGGCAGATGGAGTGGAGGACTTTGACCCATCTGAATTTTAATTCTGACTAGGCTGTTAAACAGGGGCATCTTCGGATGCCCTTTATATTTTAAGTAAGGGAGAAAACATGGAAAATAAATTACTCCGTAAGGAGCAATGCCCAGATTGTGCTGAGTCTGGTGCTGATACAAGCAAGGATAACATGGCTGTTTATTCGGATGGACAGACACACTGCTTTGCGTGTAACAAGCATGGATTTATAGAGCATAAAGAAAAGGTACAGGTGGTTGAACCCACCAAGAAAGACTGGATGGTTGAGTATAGCAGAGGTGATTACTATGCACTGCCTGATAGAAAGCTAAGGGCCGAGACACTTGAGAAGTACAAAGTCAAGGCAGAGAAAGATGGCAAAGGCAACATCATCAAGCACCACTATCCCAATCACAATAAGAAAGGTGAGATGGTGGGTATAAAGACAAGGATAGTAGCCAACAAGAAGTTCTTTGGTGCTGGCAAGACTAGTGCAGTCAACCAGTTGTTTGGTCAGTCTTTGTTCAGGTCGGGTGGTAAGTTCATTACCATATGTGAGGGTGAGTTAGATGCTATGGCTACCTATGAGATGTTTGGTTCTAAGTGGCCCTGTGTTAGTGTAATCAATGGTGCTAACTGTGTTGATAACATCAAGGCTAATCTTGAGTGGCTTGATTCGTTTGAAACTGTGGTGATATGCTTTGATAATGATGAGGCAGGAAGAAAAGCTGCGAGGTTAGTAGCACCTGTGCTTGGCCCTAATAAATGTAAGATACTGACACTGGCTAAACACAAGGATGCATGTGATTACCTGTCAAGTGGTGATGCTAAAGCATTCTATGATGAATGGTGGAATGATGCCAAGCCATACACTGTTAGTGGTGTGGCTACCATAGAGGACATGCGTAATGCCATGATGGATTACCGGGACACAGAACTAATACCTCTGCCCGATTCGTTTGGCAATCTTAATGAGATGATGCGTGGTGGTGTAGCCAGAGGTGAGTTGGTGAGTATCATTGCACACACTAGTATAGGTAAGACTACCATACTTAATGAACTCATATACCACTTTGCTTTTAACACGAAAGAAAAGATAGGTTGCTTTATGGTGGAGGATAATATAGACGAGACCATTAGGAAAGTGGTGAGTGTACACACAGGTGAGAACATGCAGTTGACCAAGCCTAATGACTTGGATGTTGAACATATAATGGACAACGCTATAGACATAGGGTTTGGCTCTAAGATACAACTGCATAACGATGGTGGTGGTAGCATAGACTTGGAAGAAATGTTCGCCAAGATTAGATACTTTATAAAAGGAGTGGGTTGTTCTGTTATACTTGTTGACCCATTGCATACTGCTATTAAGAACTTGAGCAATGAGAACATCGAGGAAGTTATGGATAGATTTATTAAACTGTGCAAGGAGACAAAGGCTACAGTGATACTGTCTACACATACTAGAAAGCCAGATGATGGCTCACATCCTCATAAGATTAGTGAGTATGATGTCAAGGGTAGTGGTGCTATACCCCAAGCGTGTCACACTAATATACTATTCTCAAGAGACAAGTTAGCAGAGGATGAGTACGAGAAGAACTCTACTAGGATACGAGTGCCAAAGATGAGGAGGACTGGACAGACTGGTGAGGCAGGATGGGCATTCTTCAATGGCATTACTGGTAGATTAGAGAAAGGACAAAACCCTAATGCCCAAGGAGGTGGCGATGCGGACTTTTAGTTGTGATATAGAGACAGATGGACTAGACCCTAGTGTTGTATGGTGTATAGCTGTGCAAGATATAGACTCGGGACAGGTCATTACCTTTTCAGGTACTACCCTTGGATTGTTTAAGCCTTGGATGGCATCAGAGGTAGACTGTCTTGTGTTTCACAATGGCATAGGTTTTGATGTGCCAGTCTTGACTCGACTGTGTGGCATAGACTTTAGTGATGTCCAGATTATGGACACATTGGTGATGAGTCAGTTAGATGAGCCACGCAGGGATGCAGGACATTCACTTGCTAGTTGGGGTGAGCGTCTGGGATTTGATAAAGGAGACCACGAGGACTGGTCTAAGTTTAGTGAAGAGATGTTGACTTACTGTATCAGAGATACTGAGATTACAACGAAGTTATACAGACACCTTAAGCTAAAAGAACTGAGCCAAGATGCACTGGCACTTGAGTATGCTACAAAGAAACACTGCACACAACAAGAGAACAATGGATGGCACTTTGATTTTCATGGTGCAATGCTATTACTTCAGGATATTAATGAAGACTTGCGTAGTGTAGAGGAGGAGGTGCATAAAACATTTACACCACTGGCTGTTTGGAAAAGCAAAGCACCAGTCAAGAATAGATGGAAGAAAGGTGGTGGTCGCACTATGGCATATCAATCAGAGGTAAAACTTGAGTGCCATACTAATGAAGATGGTGACTATGGTTATTGGCACTACCCTGAGTTTAATCTAGGCAGTAGGCAACAGGTAGGAAGATACCTCATGCACTATGGTTGGAAACCCAGTGAGCATACTGCAACTGGATTGCCTAAGGTAGATGAGAGTACGCTTAAGGATGTTGATATACCTGAGGCCAAGCTAATAGCTAGGTACTTGATGCTACAGAAGAGGCAGGGTCAGGTTAGCAGCTGGATAGATGAGTACAACTACAACACAGGAAGAATACACAGTAGAGTACACACCATGGGAACTGTCACACACCGGATGTCTAGTAGTAACCCGAACTTACAGCAAGTTACTGCAAGTAACAAGGAGTATGGACAAGAGATGCGTGGTTTGTTTACTGTACCTGATGGCAAGGTGATTGTGGGTGCTGACCTTTCCGGATTAGAACTCAGGTGTCTCGCCCACTACATGAAAGATAATAACTATACTGAAGAGATACTCAGTGGTGACATACACACAGCTAATCAAAAAGCTGCAGGTCTTGCCACTCGTGATGAGTCCAAGAGATTCATCTATGCTTACCTGTATGGTGGAGGTGACAACCTGATAGGTAACATATGTGGTGGTGGCAGGGAGTTAGGCAAGAAAGTAAAGGCTCAGTTTCTAGACAACACACCAGCACTGCGTAGCTTGAGAGTACGCATTGAGAAAGCTAGCAAGAGAGGTTGGATTAGAACACTTGATGGTCGCAGGGTACATGTGCGTAGTCCACACTCAGCACTTAACTTTTTGTTACAGAGTGCAGGCTCAATCATAGCAAAGAGAGCATGGGTTACATTCCATTCTCTTGCACATGAGTTTAGTTACAAACAGTTAGGTGTGATACATGATGAGATACAGATAGAGTGTGACACATCAGATGCAGACGCTATAGGAAAGCTAGTCGTTGATGCTATGGAGTCAACAACACAGTATTACAAATTGAATTGCCCTATTACTGGTGAGTATAAAATAGGTAAAACATGGAACGATACACACTAATTTTAAGGTAAAATACATACTAATTTTAATGAGAGGAGAAAGACTATGAAGTCTATAAATACACTAATCCCTGACATATACAGTGTGATGGAGTCCAAGCAGTACGATGGTGACTTGAACTCTATTGCAATGCAGGCAGGGAGAGAAGTAGAGGATGCAATCAAAGATGCATTCACACCTAGAGAAGACAACAGAGGTTTGCGTATGTCTGGCATAGGTAGATGTGAAAGAGCACAATGGTACAACTACAAAGGATACACCCCTGAGGCAATCAAGGGTGAGGTGTACCTAACTTTTTTGCAAGGCCATATACTAGAAGCAGTGCTTGTAGCTTTGGTTAAACTATCAGGACATACAGTAACAGAACAACAAAAGAAACACACGATTGAAGGAATCAATGGTTCTCAAGACTGTACAATTGATGGTGAATTAGTTGACATAAAGACTGCAAGTGCGTGGTCTTGGGAAAACAAATTCAAAGAGGCAGGCATTGCTGATGATGCGTTTGGTTACATCAAGCAACTATCTGCTTATGGTAAAGGAGACAAGAGAAAAAAAGGATATTTCCTTGCCTTAAATAAAAACAAATCAACACTTAAGTTATGCGAGCAGACACTAGAGCAAGACATAGATACTTTTATTGTTGATTTAAAAAGCAAGATGGAACTAGACACACCACCGATGAGACTAGCTAATGCAACAACTTGGAACAAAGCCAAGACAGAAGAGAAGTTGTGCATGACCTGTGCGTTCTGTGGTTTTAAGAATGATTGCTTTGGTAGTTTAGACGCTAGACCTATTCCATCTGGAAAAATAACTAATTACTATGTAACAAGTGGAGCTGACTTTTGAAACAACTACCTGAACTAAAGGCATACATTGCATCAACGTATGATGTGTGCCTTATATGTGATGAACTAGAAATTGAACCACAAGAATTGCTAGATGCTTTTGAAAAAAGATTAATAGAAAAGCAAGACAGGTTTCTTGAAGACTTTGAGGAGAGTACATGGACTACATAGAAATAAGTATTGCTTTCATATTGTTAGGTGCTGGTGCTATATACTTCACACACAAGAGAGCATACCAAAAAGGAATTACTGATGCTGTGCTTATGCACAGAACTGGTAGATTAAAATATAAAGACTATCTAGATGATGCAGGTGAACGCATGGTAGACATAGAGATAGAACCACTGGAGGAAGAATGAAAAAATTACCAACTGACTACCAAAATTTTATTGCTTTAAGCAGGTACGCAAGATGGCTACCTGAAAAGAACAGAAGAGAAACATGGGAAGAAACAGTAGCTAGGTACTTTGACTTTATGGAAGAGCACCTAAAAGAAAACACTAACCAAGAGTTAGTACCCAAGACAAGAAAAGTATTGGAAGATGCAGTGCTTAACTTAGATGTTATGCCTAGCATGAGAGCATTAATGACTGCTGGTAAAGCACTCAAAGATAACAACATAGCAGGGTACAACTGTGCATACCTTAGTGTTGACCACCCTAAAGCATTTGATGAATGTTTGTATGTGCTAATGCATGGCACTGGTGTAGGCTTTAGTGTAGAGAGACAGTTCATTAGGAAACTGCCTGAAGTACCAGAAGAAATGATTGATGTTGAAGACACAGTGGTAGTCCAGGATTCTAAAGAAGGCTGGCAATCTGCGTTCAGAAAACTAATAGCTTACCTATACAACGGAGAGATGCCTAAGTGGGACTTCTCTAAGGTTAGACCTAAAGGTGCAAGACTAGCTACCTTTGGTGGCAGGGCAAGTGGGCCTGAGCCTTTGGTAGATTTATTTAATTACTCTACCAATCTATTTAAAGATGCAGTGGGCAGGCAACTTACTAGCTATGAGTGTCATCGTATGATGTGCAAGATAGCAGAGGTAGTAGTGGTAGGTGGTGTGCGTAGGTCAGCACTTATCTCACTTAGTAATCTTACTGATGAGCGTATGCGTAGTGCTAAGTCTGGACAGTGGTGGTCAGACACACCAGAGATGGCACTGAGTAACAACAGTGTGTGCTACACAGAAAAACCAGACATAGGAATCTTTATGAAAGAATGGACTTCATTGTATGAGTCTAAATCTGGTGAGCGTGGTATCTTTAACAGAGAGGCAGCCATCAAACAGGTAGCTAAGAATGGTAGACGAGACACAGACCATGAGTTTGGTTGCAATCCTTGTAGTGAAATACTATTAAGAGATGGACAGTTCTGTAACTTGACTGAGGTTGTAGTAAGAGCAGGAGACACACAGAAAGAAATACTTCGTAAGACTAGGCTGGCTACTATACTGGGTACATTCCAAGCCTCACTTACTAACATCAAAAGACTGCGACCTAAGTGGGTACAGAATACAGAAGAAGAGGCACTACTAGGTGTCAGCCTTACAGGTATCATGGACAATGCATACATGAATGGCAGTAGTAATGACAGGGGTTACTATGGTAAGCGTAGTTTACCCGACTTCTTATCTGACTTGCGTAAAGAATCAGTTGAAGTTAACAGACATTGGTCAGAGCTTCTAGGCATTAGCCAAGCTACTGCAACTACTGCTATTAAACCTAGTGGTACAGTCAGTCAGTTAGTTGACAGTGCTAGTGGTATACATACTAGACACAGTGAATACTATATTCGTAGAGTAAGAGCAGATAGAAAAGACCCTATAGCTAGACTGATGGAAGACCAAGGCATACCTGCTGAGAACGATGTAATGAAACCTAACAGTGTTAAAGTGTTCTCATTTCCTATGAAAGCACCTGACAGTGCTGTTACTAGAAACGAAAGGAATGCCATTGAACAACTAGAACTGTGGCTTATGTATCAGAGGTACTACTGTGAGCACAAGCCTAGTGTAACCATTAGTGTTAGGGAACATGAGTGGATGGAAGTAGGTGCGTGGGTATACAAACATTTTGATGAGGTTAGTGGTGTTAGTTTTTTACCACACTCAGACCACACCTACCAACAAGCACCTTATGAAGAATGCGACAAGGAAACATATACCGAACTACTTAATGAAATGCCTGAGGCAGTTGACTGGGACTTGATTAGTGAGTACGAACTTACTGACCAGACAGTAGGAACTAAAGCATTGGCATGCACAGGAAGTATATGTGAGCTGGTTGATTTAGTAGAAGAAGAAAGAGATGTGGAATGATAAACACTATAATACTTATAATAGCATTGCAAGTGATTGTTATTACACTCGCAGGGTGCACTACATTTGAAGAGCAAATGCAACTTCATTGTCATGCACCAGTGGATTCAAGTCTTTGCTTAGGTTGGAAGACTTGATGTGTCTCACGCATTTAAATGCGTGGGTTTATGTTTAATCATAAAGGAGTAAAAATGTTAGAGAAAATAAAGAATGGTGCTGATGGTGCAATAGATGTCGGCATTAAGTTGATTAGTCTATCAATCATACTACAGATTATCTTTGGTTCAAAGGTAGCCTTCCTAACAGGAGATGTAGTTGGTTCTATACTAGGTATAGTTTGGACTTTAGGCAACGCTGGTTTAGCAGGCATCATTGCTGCTATTATAATCTGGAAGCTACTCGACAAAGATATTGTTGATGAGCTTAAAGACTAAAGCTAAAAACACTTGGGGTCTTGTCCGTATGGATGGGACTTCCAAGTTATACATGGAACTAAAAAGAAAAAAACAAAACAAACCACGGAACTTTTGGAGGAGCGACTGGAGAAAATGAATACACTACAAGACAAAGCTATTGCAGCAAGCAATAAAAGAAGTGAGTTAGCAGCTGACTGTAACACTCAGTGGTTGCCACTTGATGAGAAAGATAACATTAACCCATCACATTACCAACAAGGTAAGATAGAAGTAATAGATTTTATAATAGACCAGAAAATGAGTTACTTAACTGCATCAGCATGCAAGTACCTATGCAGGTGGGAACATAAACATTTAGGTGAGGGCAGGTTAGATGACTTGCGTAAAGCCAGATGGTTTATTGAAAAACAAATAGAAGAAATACTTAAAGAGGAGAACATCAGTTGACTACATTCCACATAGCACCAGTAGTTGCTAGCCGGGCAAGAGTCACACGCTGGTCTACATATTTTCCAAAAAGATACACACAATTTAAAAAAGATTTTAAAGAAGTTCTTGAGAAATATAAAGCAACACCAGAAGATGGTTTGCTATATGTAAAGCTAGACTTCTATGTTCAAATACCTAAAGGTTGGTCTAAGAAAAAGAAACAAGAAACAGAAGGCAAGCACTGTGATAACAACGCTGACCTAGATAACTATGTCAAGGCAACACTAGACAGTTTAGAAGGTAAGTATTACCACAACGACAAGCAGATAGCCATGATTAGAGCAAGAAAGTATTGGTCTGACAGTGGTAGAATTGAATTTGAAATGGAGAAGATATGTCACTAAACAAAAGTAAAGACATAAAAGAGATGCGTAAGTTTGATGTTGACCTAGAGTTTGGTCAGCAGTGGGAGGAGTATGTAGATGAGTTGTTCTCTGGTGCTAAGAAATGTGAAATTAAAACAGAGAGAGACACATGGGCCAAGACAGGCAACATATGTATTGAAGTTGAAAGCTATGGTAAGCCATCAGGGTTAGCCAGCACAGAGGCTGACGTTTGGGTACACAATCTAGTTAAAGACAATGAGTTGTGTGCTAGTCTCGTGTTTAATACAGACAAGCTACGCAAAGTGATAGAAGAAATGAAACCTTTTACAGTATATGGTGGTGATAACAAAGCATCTAAGCTACACCTAGTTGATATAACTAAACTACTTAATGCTATCGCAACCTAGTAACAACAACACCAACATCCCCAGAAGATGTTCCAGTAACTTTAAAGTCCGGCCCAAGAATTGACCTTATGAAGTCTATTAGTTCTTGCTTGGTGAATCCTTTTTGGAATGTATCCTTGCCTGTAATTACTCCATCCTCATAAGGTCTAGGGTTAACAAGACTTTTTAAGAACCCTCTTCCTCTAACCATGACAACAGCCTTGCCATTAACAGCTAGGCTCTTGCCTATTCCTCTTACTGCCTCAACCCTTTGTTGTCTAGGCAATACATTTAAAACAGCATTACTAATTACACCTTTATACTCTTGTTCAATTTGAGATGGGTCTGTATATGTAGGTGTAAAACCACCCTTTGGAAATGGTTCAAAAGAATCAAAGCCCATTTCTTGTGATGCTCTTCCTAAGCCTGCACCATAATCAAGTATGTCATTGTCGGAAACATCTTTAAAATGTTTGCTCTTTACTTTTCTATAAGTGCTGACAGTATTAGAAACTTGAGTGTCACCAGACTTAGTTATGTCATAGCCTTGTTCTGCTTTGTCTATGTCATCTTCTATACCTTTTCTCATCTCAGGAAAATCTCCTGATGGCATTAGAAATCCATTGGCTGTACCCATTGCACATACTTTAGGCATTAGTCATTCCTCGCTGCTACACCTAGAGCACCTATTGATGACCTAAGTATTAAATCAAAAAATTCTTCTGGTGCTTTAGCAGCTGTATCTGCTAAGCCCTCTCCATATAAAGATGCCATAAAATCATCTAGTATTCCAACTACCGGGCCTAGCATGTAGCTAGATGCAGATGTCTCACCTATCAATGGAACACCTATAGCACCTACCAAATCAGCAGGGCCACGCTCATAGTCACTGCCCCTAATCTCATCTTTAATTGCCATAGCTAATGCAGCAGCAGATAATGCTGTTGCAATAGCAGCTAGTGTAGACATTTGTCCCATTAAATCTGGAGTGCAACTTTTTGGATTCATTTTTCTTATTGCTCTCTTAGCAATTGTGTTGCCAAAAAGAATAGGAAAAGATTTTAATTGTGCAAATAATTGGTAGTCAGGATTTGACATCCATAGTGGCCTGTTGGTAGCTAATGGTTCAAGAGCCACATCAGTTACCATTTTACGCAACCAAGGAAGCATCATGTCTCTTACTCTTGTTTGTGTACCATCACTCTTTGTTATAATTGTGTTGAGAAAATTGTCATTAAGTATGTCAATCTTGTTGCCACCTGCTCTGTATACAGCACTAAAATCTTCTAGTGTCATACCATTCTCTCTAAGCTCTGCCTCTAGTCTTTTTCTTCTAGCAGGTTTCATTCTTTTAAGTGCCCTGCCTTCACTTTCTATTCTTTTAAGTGCAGCAGTACCAGCCCAGCCTCTAACAAAATTAGTATATTGAGTAAGAAACATACCGGCAGGCATTCTAAAAAAATAATTTACATACTTATTAGAGTCACCAGCAAACATCTTTTCATTTCTTTCAGTGTTCTTAGGGTCTAATGCAAAACCTAATACTCTATTTAAATCCCTAGCAAAGTTAGAGGTCGCACCTTTACCTACACCACCTGAATAAAGACTACGTTTCATACCTGCAAGAGCATGAACAGCCATGGCAGGTAAAGCCTTAAATGTATTAGCAATACCATTCCTTTGTATTATCCATGCTGGCTCTGTTATTGAGGATATAGTAGCCATTCCAAGATATTTAAAGGTAGCTCCTGCTGCAACACCCCTCATTATGTCTTGTCTTAATCTTCCTGAATTATCTTGAGGTCTTTTAAATGTGTGATGAACAGCATCATATAAATCCCACATCTCTTGTGCATCTTTGTTTCCTACTATTTTATTTTCTAGCAGGTAATTGATGTCATCATTTAATCTGTTAGCTTTGTTTGCACCAAAGGCATCGGCTGATGCTAACCTTGTTGATGCATTCATTAAGTAATCATTAATAGAACTCATTGGGCTTTTGCTTCTGAACTCTTCTGGAACTCTGTTAAACCTAGCATCTCTTTGTTTTTCAAATCCCGGTCTGTTTACTCCAGTCCTGTTGTTTGAATTTCTTATCTGCTCTGATGTCATTATTGTAGGGTCTACACCATTCAATACATCATTTAATATTTGTTGTTTAATTTCTTCTGCTGTTCTAGATGCAGTGTCTTGTATGTTAACACCTTTCTGTTGAACACCATTAGAATCTATATAGGTTTCACCAAGAATATCTAAGAAACGCTGTGAGTTAGCTTTTACTGCAGCCTTATCAAACCCACGAGTTAGGTAGTTTTCAATGTACCCAATGTCCATTCCATCTCTACCTAGTGTTTTCTTTAATTGCTTCTGAATCTTGTCGTAGTTTTTTCTAGTTTCAGCAATGTCATTTCTAAGTACATCAAATTTTGTTTTGCCTAATTGTTTTCTTACCTTGGCTTCAAGAGCAGAGTCAATCTTTTTTTCCATGGCTTGACCAAAGTAAGTGTCAATGTCTTGACCTACTTTACTTCCTAGTTTACCAAGAGCAGGGTAAGAAGTTTCGTACTTGTCTTTTATGTTTGTAAAAGGTACAACAAACTCACCAATGTTTAATTGCTTTAATGATTGAAAAGATAAATTAGATTGAGAATCTCCACTGCCACTTTCAGCAGGAGCAAATCCTCTTAGCACTCTGTTAAGACGAAAGAAACCTTCACCAGTCTTAGCATCATTACGCTTTCTGTCTATCTTGTCAGTAGATTTACCTAATAAAAAATCACTAGCACCTGTTGTTAATGCATTTAATTTAGTTTGAGGAAGTCTTTTAAAGTCTACTGTTTCAGGTATTACATCTTCAAAGACACCTTCATTTTTCTTTAGAATATCTGCTTGGGATTTTAACTCAGCACCTTCATATTTATTTAAAAGGTCTTGGTATTTGCTCTCATAATTTTTTACTTGTATTCCAAACTCATCGCCTGCTTTTTCTAGTTGGCCTAAGTTGTATTGGTCTAGTGTTTTTTGGTATGTCTTAGCTTCTCTGGTTTCTTGAGTAGCATCTCTGTAACCAGCTAGAGTACCCATCGTTGTTCCACCAACAGTACCTGCTGCTACTGCTCCAGCAGTATCATCTAGAGTCATGTCTCTGCCTTTGCTAATAGAAGTAAACTGAGCTATTGCTTCTTGCAAACCCTCTGTTCCACCCTCAATAATTCCTATAGCACCTGCTTTTTTAAGTCCTATAAGCATAGCATTTGCAAATCCTACCTTCTCAAAATCATTTAAGTAAGATGCCATCTCCATTAAATCTTTTTTAATTACAGGTGTAAACGCTCTTCCTACTTTTAAAGGTGCAATTATATCTAAGGCAGTCATCATTGCAGCAGCAAAAGTTGTGTTTATTTTTTCACCAGCAGTAAATTCTGATACAGGTTTGTTTGCATTTTCAGCGTGCACATTACCTGCTTCATTTAAATGTAAAAAACTTAGTACAGCTGCTGGGGCAGTAAGTCCTCCTCTTGTTAGTATTGTTGCTGCTAAAGCTGCACCACTTCCTACTGCATTTTCTTTTGCTCTTTCAACAGCCCAGCCTAGCTTGCCTCCAAAACCTTCCTGCTCTAAGAAAGTACCAGTAAACTCTGGTCTATAATCTTCCTTGCCAATTTCACCAGACTCCTCCATTGCTTCTCCCCATTGACTAAGAAAAGAATCTTTGTTTAATAAATCATCTAAAGTCTGAAGTCCACCACCAAATTGTATTTTAAAATTATCCCAGCTTGTAGCAAAAGGGTCGTTCTTCATACCACTACCCCACCCATTTCCAAGGCTTAGGTTAGTGTCACCTATGCTGCCTATGCCTTCTAAATTTCCAAGACCTAAGTTGCTAGTGCCTATATTGCTTAGGCTGTTTAATCCACCTAAAGAATATTCTTCTTCTTCGTCTCTTAAAGCCATTGTATAATCCTACGTTCTTCTAAAAAAATCTAAGAATTTATTACCTTCTTCTTCTTCTTCTTTTTTATCATCCTCTTTTGGAGGTTCTTGTGGGTACAGTTCAGCTGTAGTTTCTGCAAAGGTAGGTAGCTTTCCATTTACAAGAGCCATCTGTAACATTTTTTCTCTAATAGCATATGATGTTTCAGCTATTTTTCTATCAATGTCTTCTTGGCTGTCACCACCAATCAATCCAAATAAAAATCCTTTGCTAGCATCTGCTTCAATTTGTCCTCTTATAGTATCACCAATAGTATCAACACTAGGTACTGCTGCTCTTAATGCAGCAAACGATGGAGCACTAGATTTTGAGGCCATGCTTGAATTGTAATCCATCATGTTATTCATCTGAGTCATTCTGTTTTCAATGTTCTGTTGACCCGGAGTCTTAGATGGTCTGTACTTCAATGGTGTACCTATATAAGCAAGAGCTTCAAAGAATTGTACTGCTCTGTTACTACCGGGAACACCTGCACCTCCACCCATCCACCATTTTTTATTCTCTGGTGATAGTGGGTTAGTAAGTCTGTCCATTGTAAATCCACCAGTTCCTTCATCGGAAGTAGTTGTCATTAAACTTGGAACAGCGACTGAACCATTATTAACTGCAGCAGGTTTGCTATTAATATTTGTAGTGTTAACAACAGGTTCATCATCTGATAACACTCCACCTTGTTCTACTTCTGTTGTTGATTCTGTTTCAGCTATTTCTGCTATCTTTTTAACTGTCTCGTTTCCATCTTCTTGACTAACACCATCATTGTCATTGTCTAATACACCAATCCAATCTAAGAATTTTCCTAGCGTTGTCTCACCAGCCAAAGTTGCTTCAACATACTGGTCATTTTTTTCATCATTGGTCAATCGGGTAACTGTATTTTCTAATGCTGGCAATATGTCATCTTCAACATTAATTTCTGTTGGTGTTTTTACCAAAGCTACGTCATTAGAAGTAGGATTATTAATCTGAGCATTGTAAACATCCAATTCTGCTTGTTGTTTAGCTGCTTCATTAGCTGCTCTTTGAGCATCCATCTGTGCTTTAACATCTGGGTTTAATCCATCAAACATCATTTGTTCTGGACTCTTTGGCCCACCTTCAAAAGGAAGTCCAGCATATGGTTCTAATGCAGGAAACATAGGCTCTCTTTCTTGGCTCATTAAAGATGGTGTAGGCCTAGCTTCATAGCTAGACATAGCATCTTGCATTAATGAAATTCTGTTTCTTTCTTCTGTAACTTTTTGTTCTCTTTCTTCTGCTTCTGCTCTAAGTTTAATATTTTCTGGTTTGTTAAATTCTTTTTCAGCTTCTATTCTATTAAGCTGGTCATCTGCCCATTGACGTGGCCCAAGAATGTTATTACCATCCATGTCTTTCATTCCCATATAAGGGAAAATAGAATTGTCATACAAAGATTGTCCACCAGCAGCTACCATGTCACCAACTTTAGTTCCTACAGTAGGTTGCATAAGCTCTCTTTGTTCTTGGTAAGTTCTAGCAAAATCTGCATCACTTAATTGTTTGCCTTGGCTAGAATTAAATTGGCCCGGAGGTACAACTCCACTAACACCTTGGTCTACTGCTGCTTTTACTGTAGGCTGATAATTAGGAGCACCTAGTCCCGGAGACCAAAGCTGCTGTGCCAATTGTCCAGAACCAGCTTGTTGGTCGGCAGCACTAGCAGCAACAGCCCTTGCTTTTTCTTGTTCTAATTCTTGTGCATCTATTTGGTTGTTAGCCCATATACCTTGTTTATAAGAAGAGTTGTCATTAGTCCATGCATCACCAAGAGCATTCTTTGCTCTATCAAACAAAGACAGCTGAGGGCCGGGAAACATGTTGCCAGCTAGCATTCTTTGCTCTGCTTCACTGCTTCTACCAAGCAACCCTTGAAAAAATCCTACATCATCTTGAGTCATTGCTGTTTGATTCTTTAGTGCACTTGCTTTATTTTGTGCCAGCATTCTTTCATTAAAGGCTTGTTGAGCTAATATTTTCTTAAACTCATCTTCCTCTATCATTGCCCTAATCATTGCTTCGTTTGCCATGTTATCTTCCTAAGTATGTATTAAATCTTTTGTAATAATCTTCGTCTTCATCTATTGTTTTTCCTCGCCACGCTTCTATAAAACTTTGAACTGGGTTTTCTTTGTTTTTGTTTTTGTTCCACATGTCCATCATCATGTCTTGTGCAAAATCTTTGTACTGTACTTTTTGTATGTCAGTTAAACCAATGCCTTCACCTTTATAATCATACCTAGGGTCATAGCCTGCTAGTCCTTTTTCATTTCCAAAATGACTAAACAATGCAGCCTGCCCTCTTAGTGTTTGTGCAATGTCAGAGTTGTCATCAAAGATACTTCTTTCATTATTATAAAAGTCATCTATTAAACCACCAGTTATTTGTACTGGGCCATAAGCTGTACTACCACCGGGTGTATTCTCTGCTACTGTGCGTATCCAAGGATTGTTAAATGAACCAGTTTCTGCAAACTGATACGCATTATAAATATCCTCTAGGTTAAAGTTACCAAATAATGTTTCCATATTAATTATGCAAAAAGATTTCTAACATCTCTTCGTGCTGAAAAACTATTGTTTACAGTTTTTGTAGTATATTTCTTTACAGCTGCTTTAGTTGAAGTTTTTTTAGCTGCGTAGGCAGCTCCACCTGCCGGGCCTGATGCACCTGTACCTGCTTTTGGTATGCTAGAAGGTCTTGTTGTTTTCTTTTCAACTTTAGGTCTTTGGTCTTGGCTTAACAACATTTTTTGACTTTCTGCTATAAGTCTTTTATTTTCTGCTGGACTAGTAGCTGGATATTTTTTACTAAAAGCAACCTGTGCATCCATAGCTGCTTTCATATTAGGATATATACCACTTGAAACATTTTTTGCTGCAGCTGCTAGCATTACTCCAGCGTTAGGTGCTGAGTCTCTCATGCTTGGTGGTACATTATTTTGCATAGGTGCTAATCTATCTGTATAACCATAGCTTCTAACAATTTGCTCGGGTGTTCTTGGTACAGGAGCAGGAGCAGGAGTAAACGCACTAATGTTTGCACCTTTGTTAGGCATATTACCCGGCAATGTTACTGGGTCTAGCCCTAGTATTCCCGGAGTGTAACTGTCTGGTGTGGTTAACAAGTAAGGATTAGTTCCCGGTTTAGAACCCCAGATGTCATATGCTGCACCTGCATTGCTAAGTCCATCACCATAAAAGTAAGGGTCTCTGGTAGCATAGTCATAGGGTATTGGAGTTGCTGGGGTAGGTGGGGTATATGTACTTTCGTATGGTGCAAATGTTTGAGGTGTTAATACATTGCTAGGCACTGGTGCACTACTACCTCCTCCTCCACCACCTCCGAAAGAAAAACTAAGTGAACCTGTTGGTCTACTTGTTGGTGGCTTTAAAGTTGGAAAAGGTTTACTAATAATTGGTGCATTTCCTACAGGCCCTGTTGGTGGGTTATAAGATATAGTAGTAACTGGGGCTGGACTTGGTTTGTTAAATACTGGAAAAGGGTTAGGCCTATTTACAGGAGCGTTTCCTATACCAAACCCTTGAACATCATTTGCACTTCCATACATTGAGCCATAATCAATTGCCATTATATTCTCCTATGTGTTAAAGCCAGACAATGTAGAACCAAGCACACCAATAGTGTTAAGCATACTAGGGCCGGGTGTTGTCTGTGTTGATGAACCTGCTGCACCCATGGCTGGCTGAAATCCTGCAATACCAGCTTGATAGTTCTGGAATTTTTGATAAGGAGAGTTCATGTTAAAGTTATGAGCTGCTTGTGCATCAGCAATAAGAGCTTGTTCTCTATTTTGTTGTTGTTGTCCAGAAATATTTAAGTTAGCATATGGCTGGAATCCTGCACCCATAAGAGCACCTGTTTGTCCTAGTGTTCCTAGTTGGTTGTTCATTCCTTGACCATAAGCTCTACCATACACATCATTTGCTCCCATCATAGCTGAATCAAAAGCACCAGCAAGTGCATTGCCTTCTGCAATACCCTGTCTACCACCACCATATCCGCCTGACATAATAGCACCACCCCTAATGTCTGCCATCTGGTCAGCCAAACCACCATATGCTCTGTCTACTGCATTCTGTGCCATACCACTTACATATGGGTTGTTAGCTACGTCTAGCGTGTTGGGATTAAGAGATTGTTGATATGCACCTATTGCTGGATTCATTAATTCCGGAGCACCTTTAACAGCAAAGTCTCTCATACCTTGTTGTGCTGTCAACTGGTCTGGACTAAATCCTGCCTGTGTTGTTCCACTATAAAAAGTAGGATTAAAGTTGTTATATAAATTTGACGCTTCCTTAAAGCCATCCGTAATATAAGGTGAGGCTTGACTCCAAGGTTCGTTTTCTTTTGTTTCTACATTGTCACCTTTCGACATTATGTTATCTCCTTAGCAAATAATCTTGTTTGTTCTTTGTAATCAATATCCTTAAGTATCTTTCCCCAGCCTTTGCGACCAAATAGTTCTACATACTCACAATTGTTTTCTTTTCCAAATGCATTTAGGAGTGCATCTGCTTCATCTCTCCATGTCATAAATTCTTTTCCACCTAATAACAATACACATAGTATATTTTTCTGAGGGTACACACTTATCTTTGTAATAAAAGCACCATCTACTTCTGTGCCTATTTTTACCCAGAGCTGCATATTCTTTGATTTACAAGAACTTTTTATGTCATCAATACTGTACTCGCCTAAACCATATTTCATGGCTGCATTCAAGTATTCTTCAACGAGAGGCCACCAAGCCTCAATATCCCCCGACTTAATCCCTTCAATCAAAGTTTACTCCACGCTCCTGAACTTAAATAAATATATAGTCCTTCACCACCACTTCCCGGATTAAAATTTGTACCATCTGCATACCTTACATCACCAGCTCTTGGTTTGGCAGGTTCTACGTTTGTTGTATCAAAATGTCCATCAGCTATATTGTTTATTATGGCAGATATTTTATCTAATTCTGTTTGCAGATATGCTGCTAAATCTTTTGGGTTACTTGGAACAGGTGATTTAGAATACTTTATACTCATACACCATTGCCTCTGTCACCATCAGGAATCCAATGAATTTCTAAATTAGCTAAAGACCATGTGTTGTCATCCGTAGACTCTGCTCTAACACCTATGTAATTGCCTGTTGCTCTTACTGGTATTTCTGAATGCACACCACTAGTAAATGTATATGGCCCTTTCCATGTAGTTCCTTCATGTGGAATCATTTCTTGACCTACATAAAAATCTACTGAGCCTGTGCCACTAACCCTAGGAACAATTTTCTTTACGCTTTTTGTTCCCGGAAATCCTAAATTCATTTTGTCTTTTTCTACATATGACCTAAAACTAACACCTGCATTTTGGTTACTGCCTTGTATGTACAATCTGGTAGCTGATGCAGATGCAATTAACAATGTAGGTTTAAGTGGTTCGTTCCAAGACTCACTGTCTGTGTCCCAAGTTCCAGAATCTGCCCAGTCTGTAGTAGAATCAAACTCTACTATACCCCAGTCAATAAAACTAGCATCAGGCAAATCTCTTTTAGACCAGCTGTTGTTTCTAAAATTGTATACAAATGCTGTGTCTGCAAATGCGTTAGTGTCGTTAGTGTTAGATACAAAGCATACCCACATTTCATTTTTTTCTCTGTCAGCAGCTACAAAAGTTCTTGTCTTGTAATCAGGATGCATTGAATTAAATAATTCATCTCTAATTTGCTGGTCTACAATTGATTCTTTAGTTTGTCCATCATGTATGTATACATCATCTTCAGACACCACAAAATGCTTGTTATCAAAACTTTTTGCACAGTGTCTACCTAATATACCAACATCATCAAAGAGTTGTCTAAATCCAAATATAGACTGTCCACCTTCAAATGCCATAGACCAAATAGAATCTTCTTTGTAAACAATATTAACGTCACCTAATGGCAAACAATCAATTACAAATCCTTTTGACTGTGATAAATCTACATAGCCAGCATCTTTAGTTGCATCTGTTGGATTCCAAGTAGTAGGTAAAGTTCCGCCCTCTGCTGGATGCGACCACTTAACTCTAAAAGGATAACGTGTTCCTGATTCCGTTATGTCTAATGCTACTAAAAATCTTTTAAATGGTTTTATTACTTGACAAGTTGTATTGCTAGGCCAGTTAGTCAAGTCAGCAAACTTAGCATTGTTAGCTGTTCCCATAAACTGTGGGTTGTCTACACCATTATTAATAATAGCAATACCACCTAACACACCACCATTCCATCCTGTTCCAGCAGCTGCTGAGTAATCACCACCTGATGCTCTTGTAATGTCCGTGTGTGTAGTAGTTGAGCCAGATGTATGCACTCTAAATATTTTAGTTAAACTAGGATAAATCCAAGAGTTTGTACTTATAGTGTCAAAAGGCATTAGCCAATATGGTGCTTGCGTAGGTGTACCAAACACTTGTTGAGTGCCTAATACTTTAGCAGTTTTGTCATTGTCAAACTGTATGTTATTGCCATCAGACCACTGTTCGTCTGGCAACTCATACGAGTCAATGTCTCTATTAATGCCTGTTGGATTTAATACTGTTATTTGTGCTGGCATTATTTCATATCTAAACCATCAACAACAGCATACCAGTTTGTACCTGCATCAATAGTTTCAAATGTAAGAATGTCTATTCCACTTGTTGTTAACGTAGGTGTAGTGCCACCAGCAAACTTAACACTTGAGTGCCAAGGGTCTGCTACTGTCCCACCATTAGTTAATATTAATTTAAACTTGCCATATATGCCAGAGTTAGGTGCGTTGCTTATTGTAAATGCACCACCACTTGCAAGCACTGCAGTAACTACATTTCCTAATGCAAAATCAATTGCTGTAGAGGTGCTTACTGTACCTACAGCATTAACAATTTCTGTTTGTTTTTTTGTCTTTAAATTAGTTGTTGTACCTACAGCATCAGCAGTTACAGTTCTTGATGCTTCTACTGTTCCTAGCGTTGGCACATCATTGTAATTAAGTTCTGCTGTTGTACCAGTATAGCCATCTATTTTGTTTAGTTCTGTATGTGTAGCTGTCATAGCACCAGCAATGTTAGGAAAAGTTGCAGCTACTGCTGACTTAACTAACCTTATGTGGTCATCTCCCTGACTTCTTGGGTCTGTGCCTGTGGGATTAGTTGCTACTAACCCATCTATAAATGTTGTTGATTCTAATGCCATGTTATTTTCCTTTAGCCAACTGAGCTCCAAAATAGAACTCTATTATCATTGTAGCCCAGCCAAAGATTTCATCCATCTTTAATACTGAACCAGCCTGTATTTCTATATACTCCACTATGTCTGGTGTAAACTGAATACCAAAAAAATTAAAGCCTTCTGTTATTGTAGGTATTACTGTAGGAACATTAAAGAATACTGGAGCTACTTGTGTAAATATTATAAGTGCTAGTATTACAAATATAATAACTCGCCTGTTAAGTGCAGCCATTGGACTTTCTTTGTCTGCTCTGTCTCTAGCTTGATTAATAGAATCATTGCGAGCTTGTAAATTTTGTATCATTAATTTTTGTTGCTCTTGTGCTGCTTGACTTTTAAGTGCAAACAATTTAGCTACAAAACCTAATGCTATTGGTGCTACGTTTGTTAGAAACCCTATCATAATAACCTCATTGCTTCTAGAATACCTATGTGTGTAACTATATACCAAGCAAATGCTCCGTATATTCCCCATTTAATTTGCATCAAAGAAGTATTTATTTTTTGTATACATAAATTAGTGTCATCAATCTTGCTAAACAGCTTTGCTATCTGGCCGGAGTGCTTATCTAATTGCAATTGTATTCTCGTAAGTTCATCATTCATTTTTTCTTAAAGCCTCTTTTCATATTAGCGTATGCTTTTTTACTAATAGTAGATTTTTTTTTAGTTCTGCTAGTGCCAGCTTTTTTTCTTGCATTTATGTTTGCATACAATCCACGCTTTGCCATTACCACTTCACCTTGTTAGCCCAATAAGCTGCACTCATTGGCCCTTTAGAAATGTTTTTAGCATGCCTAGCTTTGAATGACTTAGACCTTGCAGTGTTAGTTTTGTCTCCAGTTTTTCCTTGTTGACCAAACCTAATAGTTTTTATTTTGCCACCTGATTTAGCTACAACAACGTGACTTTTAGTTTTGTGGCTAGGTGTTCTCTTAGGTTTGTTATACCCAGAAACACCTGCATTTTTTAATCTTGCATCTGCCATTATTTCCCTCTTGCTTTAGCTTGTGCTTTTTTGCTCAAGTCTTTTAAATGAAATAATTTAACACTTGTTTTGGTATGTGTCTTATTTGAATGTAAAGTACCATTTGCCATTTTGTGCATGCTACCTGTGTGCACTGTGCCATCTCTTTTATAATGTTTTACACCCTTCATTATTAATACCTTCTTGGCTTAGGTGGTAATTTTCTTTTCTTTTGCATAGTCTTCTCCTTAGTTTGCTAGTGGGTTATCTAGTGCTCGTTGTAGTTTACTACCGAGCCTTTCTTCTAACTCCTTAATCTTTCTATCTGTATCAGAATAAAGAGCATCTCTTCTGGCATCAAACCTTTCGCCAGCTACGTCAATAGTCTCATCTATTTCATCTTGTGAGTTATTAACTTTGTCTTCTAATCGTTCCATCAAGGCTTCTTGCCTAGCTAAGTCATCCTTTAAATCATTCTTTATAGACCTAGTGTAATCTTTAGCTTGTTCAACTGAATCACTTACACTTACTAAAGTCTCTTCTATAACAGCTATGTCTTGTTGTATACCAGTAATGTCGGGTGGTTGGTATTCCATAACAGTAGCTTTAAGAACTCTAAACTCGTTGTACAATTCAAACCCAGCCCAAGCACCACCACCAATCATACTTAATAATGGTATAACAAGAAGCAACTTACTACCACCTACTTTAACTCCTTGATATTCTATCTCTGCCATTGTAAGTCCATTAATTTATTATGTAGTATTTCGTTAGCCAATCCATTCCTAAGTCCTCTTTGATTGTCTGGTATATCTTTGTCTAAATAAATACCCTCATCTTTGTAGAACTCACCATCAATTAACATCTGATTATTGTAATCATTAAAGCCAGCATTAAAGTTTAAGAGAGCAAGAATTAAATTCTGTAGTTTTTGTTGTTCTTCTAATGATGCAGCCTCACCCATTTCTGTTGCAAGATTCTGTAGCTTATTACTTATAATCTGACGCATCTTGTCTTTCTTACTAGCTTTCTTTTTAGCTTTAACTAGTTTAGGTTCTTCTACAATTTCTTCTACAACTTCTGGTTCAGGTTCTGGTTCAGGCTCTTCTCTTGCCTCCTCAACTTCTTCCTCAACTTCTTCAACCTCTTCCTCTTCTGATTCTTCTTCAATTATTTCCTCTTGTTCCGGCTCTTCTTCTCTTTGTTCTTCTTGTACTTCTCGTTCTTCTGGCTCTGGCTCATCTAGTTCCTCAATAGGTTCTTCTATAGTTGGCTCTGGTTCTATTTCTGGCAGTGGCTCAAAGTATTCTTCTAGTTCTGCTTGTAGCTCTGCTTCAAATTCTTGTTGTGTAATTTCTTGCAGTTCAAATTCTGGTAAATCTAATTCGTAGTTTTCTATTGTTGGCAAATCTATTTGTATTTCTATTGGTGTTATGTCGTATTCTATAAATGCTATTGGTTCTTCCAAGACGTATACCAATTCAATATCTTCCTGATCATCTTCCCAAACTTCTGGCAAATCTTCCTCAACATATTCTTCTATGTAAGCATCATCCCAGCCAGGACATCCGTAATCATACAAAGGGTCAAGGTCACACTGTTGATTGTACACATTATCAGCATAGACTTGTGGGTAGTATAAGCAAGTTATGTGGCTGTTTGGTATTACACTGCATATACTTTCTCCGTTTGCTATCTCTACTGGGTCATCTTCTTGACTATCCCAAAAGACTGCCCCATTTGTTGGGTGATTATAGAACCACTGTTCATACTCACCTGCACTTAAATCTCCAACAACACCTACTGTAATAGCGTGATTGTTTATTTCTATTTCTTCATAGTTTACAGCTATGTTACCCATTGGGTATATTGTTAGGTCAAATGTATTACTTGTGTTTCTGTCGTAATACTCTGATAAGTTTTCCCACATATACTTCTGGAATGTGGAGTCACCTTGTGTGTAAAACTTACCTATACCTGTGTCTATTAAATCTGTGTTCCAAGGCATTATGGTGTAATTAAATCTTACACCTGTAAATGAACTTAGGTCTTGTCCGTGACAACACAAACCATCATATACATAACCAGTACCGGGTACATCAAGAGGGTCAAGAAACCCCACAACCCCATTACTAAACA
>Ga0209337_1000602_pt1 | contig 28991 bp, 31 predicted proteins | sample LinPmetageLP53_FD_184044 | JGI IMG/M metagenome (GOLD analysis project Ga0209337, IMG submission 184044) | Marine viral communities from the Pacific Ocean - LP-53 (SPAdes) (version 2) | ecosystem: Environmental > Aquatic > Marine > Oceanic | place: Pacific Ocean | collected 2010-02-08 | reverse complement strand
CCCCTAGTCCCCCCCCCCCCCCCCTATGGGGGCCGAGCTACGCCCCCCCAACAAACAGTGTTTTGCTCTGTCGATCACGTTTTTTCAAAAAAAAATCCCCTCACCTGATATTTTTCCAGGGAGGGGGCTTATTAGCTAGTAACTACTTTTAGGTATTATCTATTTTTTAATAGTATTTACTTTATTACTATAGACTATCTAACTAGTATAGATTATATGTTTTTGTCAAGGGATGCCCATTTACATATTCGGGGGTATACTTCGTGATGGACATATCGAAAATCTTAGGTATAGCCGAAGATGCTTTGGGGTTGTCTGTTTCTCAGCAGGAGGAGATTCGTTCTGACCTCAATGCGATTGAGGCTATGGAGAACAGGGAAACCGCACATGAGGATTTCCTGGAATTTGTGAAACAGGTTTGGCCTGCGTTCATTGAGGGGGAGCATCATCGTGTGATGGCAGATGCCTTTAATAGGATTGCCACTGGTGAGTTGAAGAGATTGATCATCAACATGCCCCCCCGTCATACAAAGTCAGAATTTGCATCTTATCTGTTTCCTGCTTGGTATCTTGGCAAGTATCCAGACAAGAAGGTTATTCAGACTGCACATACGGCTGAGTTGGCTGTTGGGTTTGGCCGTAAGGTTCGTAACTTGGTAAGCACTAATGACTATCAGAATTTATTTCCAGCTGTTGCTTTAAGCTCTGACTCTAAGGCTGCTGGTCGTTGGAATACGAACCAAGGTGGAGACTACTTTGCTATTGGTGTAGGTGGTGCTGTTACAGGTAAGGGTGCGGATATTCTCATAGTGGATGATCCACATTCTGAGCAGGAGGCGGCTACTAACGATCCGGCTGTTTACAATAAGACCTACGAATGGTACACATCTGGTCCAAGGCAGCGACTACAGCCTGGTGGTGCGATTTGTTTGGTTATGACACGCTGGGCCAAGAAGGATCTGACGGGCAGGATTGTGCGGGCGGCAATGGAGAGGGGTGGTTCAGACGAGTGGGAAGTCATTGAGCTTCCTGCGATCCTGCCTAGCGGTAATTCGCTTTGGCCTGGGTTCTGGCCCATTGACCAGCTTGAATCGCTCAAGGCTGAACTACCTCTTGGTAAGTGGAGTGCCCAGTACCAGCAGGATCCCACCTCCGAAGAGAGTGCAATCATCAAACGGGAATGGTGGAAGGAATGGGAAAAGAAAAGTCCGCCTGACTGTGAATTTGTTATCCAGTCATGGGACACCGCATTTCTAGCCAAAGAAACTGCTGACTACAGTGCTTGTACAACGTGGGGCGTCTTCTACGATGAAGACAAAAAGGCTAATATTATTTTGTTGGATGCCCTGCAGGAGCGGCTGGAGTTTCCTGAGCTAAAGACTCGGGCTTATGAGATGCACAAAGAATACCAGCCCGATGCCTGTATCATTGAGGCCAAGGCAGCAGGCAGCCCTTTGATTTTTGAAATGCGTAGAATGGGCATCCCAGTATCAGAATATAGTCCTGGCAGAGGGAAGGATAAGATTGCCAGAGTTAATGCCGTATCCGATCTCTTCCACAGTGGTCATGTGTGGGCACCCAAAAAGAGATGGGCAGAAGAAGTTATAGAGCAATTTGCCGCGTTTCCTACAGGCGACCATGATGATCTAGTTGACTCATCGACCCAAGCACTGATAAGGTTCAGGCAGGGTGGCTTCATTAATCTTGAGAGCGATGAAGCGTGGGACGATGACTTACCTAACCGCAGGGCAGATTACTATTAGCAATCTACGACGTAATTAGGGGGCGGTTAATGGCTATAGATAAACCTCTGGATAGTTTATTCAGTCAAGATAGTTTGGGCATGGAACCTGAAAGTCTCATGGTCATCGAAGAAGGGGATGAGTTTCCTGAAGATTCTATAGTCACAGAACTTGAGGACGGTGGCGTAGAGATTGATTTCGATCCGATGGCAGATATGGGCGAGATCGAAGTAGAGTTCGACAGCAACCTTGCCGAAGTAATCGATGACAGTGATCTGAGTAGAATTGCTTCTGACCTCATCGGTAAGTTCGATGGAGATAAGAGCAGCAGGTCCGACTGGGAACAGGTATACAAGCAGGGTCTCGACCAGCTAGGTCTTGAGATTGAGGATCGCACTACTCCCTGGGCTGGGGCGTGTGGCGTATTCCACCCGATGCTTTCTGAAGCTGTCGTGAGATTCCAGAGTCAAACGATTCAGGAAATCATGCCAGCAAAGGGTCCAGTTAAAACCCAGATATGGGGCCTAGCCAGCAAAGAACGTGAGAAGCAGGCCAAGCGTGTTCAGGACTACATGAACTTCCAGTTGTGTGAAGTCATGACAGAATACAGGTCTGAAACGGAAAAGCTATTGTTTAGCTTGCCGCTTGCTGGATCAGCGTTCCGCAAGATCTACTTCGATCCTTCGCTGGGTAGGCCGACTTCTATGTTCGTGCCTGCGGAGGATTTCGTTGTTGCTTTCAACGAGGCAGGACTAGAACAAGCAGAACGATATACCCATATCATGAATAGAAGCACAAACCAGATAAAAAAGCTTCAGGTTAGTGGTTTCTATAGAGATGTGGAACTTTCTTCTTCATATATCGAAGAAAGTCCCATCACTGATAAGTACCGGGAAATTGGCGGGGTAAAGCCGTCATATGAAAAAGAAGACAGGCATCAGCTTCTTGAAATGCATGTCGATGTTGATTTGCCAGGGTTTGAGGACGATGACGGTATCGCACTGCCTTATGTCATCACTATTGAAAAGGGTAGCTCTACGGTCCTGTCGATCTACCGCAATTGGGATGAAGAGGACGAGTTTAGGACTAAAAAGCAGCACTTCGTTCACTATGGGTACGTTCCGGGCATCGGATTTTACAATCTTGGCCTGATACACATGGTCGGAGGACTCGCAAAGTCAGCTACCAGCCTACTCCGTCAACTGGTCGATGCAGGAACTCTTTCTAACCTGCCAGGAGGTCTTAAGACTCGTGGGCTTCGGATTAAGGGTGACGACACCCCGATCATGCCCGGAGAGTTTAGAGACGTTGATGTCCCAGGGGGTGTTATCAGGGACAACATTACGTTCCTTCCGTACAAGGAACCTTCTTCGGTTCTCTATCAGTTGTTGGGTAATATCGTAGAAGAGGGCAGGCGGTTCGCTTCAATGGCAGACCTTAAGGTCGCAGACATGAACCAAGAGGCTCCCGTAGGGACCACTCTTGCGATTATGGAGCGGGCGATGAAGGTCCAGTCTGCTATCCAAGCCAGAATACATGCGAGCTTGAAACAAGAATATAAAATCCTATCGAAAATTATTTTTGATTATACAGAGCCAGATTACCCATATGAGACCGATGAGGGAGAGGGCATCAAGCTAGAGGACTTTGATGACCGTGTTGATATCGTTCCGGTCTCAGATCCTAACGCCTCCTCAATGGCACAGCGGATCATGCAGTACCAGGCTGCACTTCAATTGGCGGCACAGGCACCAAATCTGTACGACTTACCGTTACTCCATCGACAGATGATGGAACTGATCGGCATACCAAATGCTGATCAGGTCGTACCTTCCAGCGATGAGGTTCCTCCGAAGGATCCAGTTAGCGAAAATCAGGACATGCTGACACAATCGCCCGTCAAGGTGTATGAATACCAAGATCACGAAGCCCATATGCGTGTGCATATGGTCCTAAAGAATGACCCTCAGATGGCGCAAGAAGTGCAGAACAGCCCAGCCGGAGGGGCCGTCATGGGTTCGCTGGACGCACATATCCGTGAACACCTAGCGTTTGTCTTCCGCAAGCAGGTAGAAGATGAGCTTGGTGTCCCGATGCCGCCGATGGGTCAGGCTTTGCCGCAGGATATGGAGAAGAGACTAAGCGTTCTTGTTGCGGATGCAGCCGATCAAATGATGGGCAAGAAACAACAGCAGCAGCAAGCCCAGGCGGCGGCAGCACAACAGGAAGATCCGATTATGCAAATGAGGCAACAAGAGCTTGCCATGAAACAGTCAGATCTGGATAGAAAGCAGCAGTCTGAGACGGCGAAACAGCAGCTTGCAGCGCAGAAATTGCAAGCTGACACACAAGATGACAGCATGACTCAACAGATGGACGCTGCCAAGTTGCACCTTGAAGTACAGAAGCTCGCAAGTAAGGAGCGTATGGAGACTGAACGCCTCAAGCTTGAAGAGCAGAAGTTGGCGCTAGAAGCAGATATAGAAGAAGCAAAGTTCAAGGCTGGTCACGAACTAGAGGGCATTAAACTCGGCAGAGAGATGGGGGTGGAAGATACGGATGAGTGAGGACGTATTTTCAGTGCTTAAGAAAAAAATACGAGTTCAAATGAACGAAATCGCTGACCATATCTCCCTTGGTTCAGCTAAGGACATGGAAGATTATCGTAAAATGTGTGGCATCATAGAGGGTCTTGCGTGGTCAGAGCGTGAGATCATAGATTTGGAATCTAAGATGCGTGACAATGGTTTTTGATCACACATTGATGAAATAAAAATTAAATTTTGTACAAGTAGAAGAAGTAACCTTCGCTCCCTAGGAGCGCATATTCAACGAGAGGCTGAAATGGCTACACTCGCAAGTGATGTTGATGTATTGGATGAGATTATTACGATCACTGACAAGGGCCGTGAGTCCTTGGAAGACAAGGGTTCGGCACGCAACTACGCATCGCAGCTGCCTGTACCCAAGGGCTATAAGCTTTTAATCGCCCTGCCTGAAGTCGAGGAAGCGACTGAAGGTGGTATCATCAAGTCCTCTGAGTCCCAGCGAGAGGAGTCCATTGCAACTGTTGTGGGCTGGGTGATGTCGATGGGTCCTGATGCCTATGTCAATTACGGCAGATTTCCTAGCGGGCCGTACTGTGAAGTAGGAGATTGGGTAGTATTCCGGGCCTTCAGTGGCACAAGAATTAAGATTCATGGTAAAGAGTTTCGATTGATTAATGATGATACCGTTGAAGCAATTGTTGATGACCCTAGAGGCTTAGAGAGGGCTTGATATGAGCTTTGAAACGGGGCGAACCAGTGAAGAGGACAAGTTCTTGGGCGTGAAGACTACAATCGCTTCGCCCGAAGACACCTCGACAGAAAATGATTTAGACATTTCAGTTGTCGATGATCGTCCACAGGATGATCGGAGGGTTGATAACTCAAACTCTAGTTCTGGCGAAACGGGTTCGGGTTCTTCTGACGAAGACATGGCAACCGACTCAGAGATTGAGAGTTACGGGAATCGCGCATTTAAGCGCATGAAAAAGCTTAAATGGCAGTACCATGAAGAGCGCAGGGCGAAGGAGGCTTCCGAAAGACTCTCAAAGGAAGCGGTCAACTACACGGGCACTCTTCAGACTGAGAACCAGCGGCTATTGAGACTTGTCCAGGACTCTCAAAAGGCGCTTAATGAGCACAGTAAGTATGGTGCACAGATGGCCGTCGAGGCTGCTCAGAAAAGATTGAAAGAGGCCCATGAGTCTGGGGACTCAGAAGAGATTGCAAAGTCACAGCAGGCTATGACTGAAATGCAACTCGTACAGGCATCGGCTCCAGCCGTGTCACAAAGAGTTATAGAGAACTGGAAGCAGGGTGTGGCTGCTGAACAACGAGAAGCTGCACAACAGCAGACTTTTCAAGAACCACAGCAAAATAGTGTCGATCCAGCGGCTGCAGAGTGGCAGGAAAGCAACCCATGGTTCGGCAATGATAAGGAGATGACTAGTTTCGCTTACGGGGTCCATGAAAGACTTGTCACTGATGAGGGCATTGACCCAAGTTCAAGCGCGTATTATACATCGATTGATAATCGCATGAGAGAAGTTTTCCCATCGTACTTCGGTGACAATAGCCAAAGTTCTTCTGAACCAGTCGTTATTGAAACCGCAACTCGTCGCAAGACGAATTCCGTGGTGGCCCCTGCCGTAAGAAACACAGGTGCCGCTCCACGCAAAGTAACATTGACTTCGACTCAGGTTTCACTCGCGAAACGCCTGGGGTTAACGCCACATCAGTATGCCACACAGCTTATGAAGGAGATGGTCTGATGGCTGACACACGCGCTCCAAGGGAAACCCACGCGCTAGAGAGTCGTGAAAACGACACTCGTGAGAAATCGTGGGAACCCGCATCTATACTCCCCGATCCAGAGCCACAGGATGGCTGGGTTTTTCGGTGGGTAAGAACATCCATGGTCGGCAGTCCAGATAACATGAATGTGTCTAAACGCTTTCGTGAAGGATGGGAACCAGTTCGTGCCGAAGACCACCCAGAGCTTCAGATTATGAGCGATCATAAGTCGGAGTGGGCACAGAAGGGTGGTATAGAGGTTGGCGGGCTATTGCTCTGCAAGTCATCTGAAGAGATGGTCGCGAAAAGGCGGGAGTATTATAAGAATCACGCCGAATCGCAGATGCAGGCTGTTGACAACAACTATATGCGCGAGAACGATCCTCGGATGCCAGTTTTAGCGCCCAATCGTAAGACTAGTGTGGCGTTCGGTGGCGGTAGCCGCTGATGCTACTAAATGACCAAAAGAGGTAATTATGGCTACTACAGCAGCCCCATACGGGGCGAGGCCCATCGGAACACTGAGTTCTTCTGGGTCCTTTACCGGATTGACGAGACATCTGCCGATTATTACGACATATGATACTCTGATTTCCAACGGCGATTTCGTGTCCGTCCATACGGATGGCACGATTATCAAGAATACGGGGACCACTGCGCTTGGCGCGGTAGGGATCTTTATGGGTTGCTCGTACACGGACCCAACAAGCAAGCAGAAGACGTTTTCAAATTTTTGGCCTGCAGACAACGCAGCCACTGACGCGATGGCGTATGTGCTAGACGATCCGTTTGTTCTTATGCAGATGCAGGCGGATGAAGCGCTGAACACCACAGATCGTGGATTGAATGCGGCTGTGGTCGTTACAGCAGGAAGTGCGACCTTTGGTAAGTCCAAGAACGCACTTGATGGTAGCACGCCAGCAACAACGGCTACGCTGCCTCTTCGTATCGTTGATTTTGTTGAGGGTCCGAAGAGCTTGCCCCCGAAAGGGACCACGGCGAGTGATGCGTTCCCAGATGTCATTGTGAAGTTTAATGCTGCATCTAGCTTCACAGTTTCTCCCCACATGTACTTAAACTGCTTAGGCGTGTAAGGAGACTGACAAATGGCTATTTCAAGAGCACAACTTCTAAAAGAACTGCTTCCAGGGCTCAACGCTCTCTTTGGTATGGAGTACGCTCGCTACGATGATGAGCATGCTGAGATCTATGATACGGAAAGCTCAAGCAGGTCTTTTGAGGAAGAAGTGAAGCTTTCGGGCTTCGATGCTGCCCCTGTTAAGGATGAGGGATCGGCAATTTCCTATGACGCTGCCCAGGAATCGTTCACGGCTAGGTATAACCATGAAACGATTGCAATGGGTTTCGCCATCACGGAAGAGGCGATGGAGGATAATCTTTATGATTCTCTGTCGGCTCGTTACACCAAGGCCTTGGCTCGCGCCATGGCTCACACCAAGCAGGTCAAGGCTGTTGTTCCTATGAACAATGGGTTTGATGCTACTTATCAGAGTGGAGACGGTGTAAACCTCTTCACGGCTGTTGGTGATGGAGTTACCGGCGGAGGGGGTCACCCTCTCGTCGGAGGTGGTTACAACTCTAATCGTCCAGCCACCGCAGTTGACCTCAATGAGACTTCTCTTGAGGCTGCTGTTATTCAGATTGGTAAGTGGACGGATGAGCGTGGTCTGATGATCGCTGCTCGTGCACAGACACTTGTCATCCCGCCCGATTTGCAGTTTGTGGCGACACGGGTGATGCAGTCTGAGCTTCGCCCCGGAACTGCGGACAACGACATCAACGCTGTGCGTTCGATGGGTGTTGTGCCGGGTGGTACAGTTGTGAATCACTTCCTGACAGACACGGATGCGTGGTTCCTGCTTACCGACATTCCGAATGGGCTTAAGCACTTCAATCGCGTTGCTCTTGAGACAAGCATGGACGGTGATTTCGATACCGGAAATGTTCGTTACAAGGCTCGTGAGCGTTACAGCTTTGGCGTCTCTGATCCGCTTGGGATCTGGGGTTCGCCTGGAGCGTAGTAAGTGGGGGGTGGGGACGGTCCCGTATTGGGGCCGTTCCTGCCTCTTCTTTTCCCTGACTATCAATTACTTGATAGACACTAGCCACGACAGGAGAAACTAATGGCTAACACGACTTTTTCAGGACCGATTCGCTCAGAAGGTGGATTTGAGCAAGTCACCAAGAGTTCTACAACTGGTGCATTCACTACCAACTTTGATGTTGATTCAAGTGGTAATATCACTGATGTAGGCTCAATTACTGCTGATGGTGCTATTGCTACTACCAGCACGCTGAAAGCAAGACGCCCGATCATTACGACTTGGGAAGCTTCTGGGGCAGTTACCTCTGCTTTGACCATCGCGCAGTCAGGTTCCATTGTTTTGATTCATGGAACGCTAGACAATGTGATTAACCTCCCAGCGTCTTCAGGCGCTAACACGGGTGCGTATTTTGATTTCCTGGTCACTACTGCTGTAGGCGGAAGCAAGACAACGACGATTGCGATCCCAGCAGCTACGGGTAGTGCGTTTAGTGCCCAGCTAAGTCTGACGGGTGGAACAGCAGCTAATGCTGTAATTGATGTAGCTGGCGACACCTTCACCTTTGTCGCGTCAACCGTAGTCGGCTCCACTGCTCGCATTGTTTGCGTATCCGACAATGGCACTGGGCAGGTTTGGATGGCCGTTGGCTCTGGATCACCTATTTCAACTGTTGCATAGTGATTCAAGTGGTATATTAGAATGAGATAGGCTGCCCATCTAAATGGGTGGGTAGCCGTATCTCCTATTGCAAGCGGGGCAAAAGCCCTGTCCTCGCGGGGAGAATTAAATGGCTGACGCAGTAACGTCCCAGACAATCCAAGACGGCGACCGAATTGCTGTTTTGAAGTTCACCAACATCTCTGATGGTACTGGTGAAGCTGCCGTCAAGAAGGTAGATGTATCCGCACTTAGCGCGGAGTCTGGCACAGGCAGGGCCTGCACTAAGGTTGCCATTGAGCAGATGTGGTACGACTGCTCTGGCATGACCGTTGATATTCTGTGGGACGCCAGCACTGATGTAATTTGCTGGACACTCAGCGGCTACGGCTTTTATGACTGGCGACAGGCCGGTCCCCTTGTGAACAATGCGTCTAGCCCGACTGGCGATGTCATGTTCACCACTACAGGCCATGACTCCGGTGATCGCTATACCGTAATGGTGGCCGTAAGGAAAAGTTACTAATGCCTGACAAGACAAAGCCAACTTCACCCAGCTTCCAAGACGTAATTAAGAAAAAAGCTGAAGTGGTAAATGATGACGGATACTACAGCAAGCTAGTAAAGAACTATCCGAAAGAAGCGGAAGAGGTCGGCTACACGAGTCATATAGCCAAGGAGTATCCGAATTGGAGGGCGATTTAACAATGCCATCTAGAGGTGACTTGCGATGACTACTTCGGGAACTGCCACATTTGACCTTGAGATATCAGAGGTTATTGAAGAGGCGTTTGAGCGATGTGGTCTTCAGTCGAAGACTGGGTATGACATCGAAACGGCTCGCAGGTCGCTTAATCTCTTGAGCATTGAGTGGGCAAATCGTGGTCTTAATTTCTGGTGCGTAGAGCAGGGTACGGCGAGCACTGTTGCAAGCACCCCTTCGCTTACACTACCAGCTGACACGATTGATCTTGTCGAGCATTGGATTCGGGATGGAGTCGGTACGTCGCAAAGTGACCTGCCAATCTCTCGGATTAGTGTGTCTCAATATTCGACAATTCCGAATAAGCTCACTGAGGGAAGGCCTGTAAACTTGTTCATCGACAAGCAGCGCGATGCCCCAGTCGTGTACCTGTGGCCAGCGCCAGACAAGATTTACACGTTTGTTTATCAACGGATAAGACGTATACAAGATACGGGCTCGGTAGGTTCTACGACTTCTGATATTCCGGCTCGCTTTCTACCTGCATTGGTGTCGGGGTTAGCGTTTTACATTTCACAAAAATACCCGGAATCGTTTGTGCGCTCAGTAGAACTAAAGGCAGAATACGAGTTTCAGTGGGATCTAGCACAACAGGAAGATCGTGATAAGTCTTCTGTTCATTTTGTGCCTGGAGGGTATTCCTAATGTCTCATATTGCTAATGGTAAATATGCTTTTGGTTTTTGTGACCGAACTGGATTCAGGTACAGGCTAAGGGATCTTGTACCGCAGGTTAAAGCTGGACGCATGACGGGACTCATGGTCGGCAAGGACATGTTAGATGAAGATCAGCCACAGAACTTCTTGGGTAGGCTGGGAACGTATGCTGACCCGGAAGCATTGAGAGACGCTAGGCCAGATACATCACAGGACCAAAGCAGGAGGCTGTTTGCCTTTGACCCTGTTGGGAGTGGAAATGCAAACACTTCTGGAAATCTGACTGCTACTGGCTCAGTAGGCAGGGTGACGGTGACGACATGACCTATGCTGAATTAACTGCGGCCATCAAGGATTACTGCAACAACACAGGCACTAGTTTCGTAGCTTCGATTGACACGTTTATCAAGCAAGCCGAACAACGTATCTATCGCTCTGTGAACTTGCCTGTGAATCGTAAAAACGTCGCTGGTACCATAACTGATGGGAATAAATACCTAGAGGTTCCAACGGATTTTTTATTGCCGTTGTCGTTGTCCTTAACAAGTTCTAGCAACCAAATCTTTTTGTTAAACAAAGACGCAAACTTTATTAGGGCTACCTATCCCAATGCGTCTACCGAAGGGGTGCCTAAGTATTACGGCATGTTCACTAGTGACACATTCATTCTTGGGCCAACGCCTAACGCAGATTTTGTCACAGAGCTTCATTACTACTATCAGCCAGCTTCAATTGTCGATTCTAGTACCTCGTGGCTAGGGACAAATGCCGATACGGTCTTGCTTTATGGCTCCCTAGTCGAGGCGTACACATACATGAAGGGTGACGCAGATGTGATGCAGTTGTATCAGCAGAGGTACCAGGAAGCACTGGACCTCCTGAAGCTGCAGGCAGAGGGCCGCATGACTGTTGATGAGTACAGAGACGGAACGATAAGTATGGCTGTCAACTGATGTTTAATGCTGATGTGGGCACGGTTAGCGTTGCAACAAGCAACGACACAACACTTGGCCCGGAGCACTGGGCGAGAAGGGCCGCTGATCACATTGTTAGCGTTGGGGCAGATGCTCACCCGTTAATAGCGGAGCAGGCGCTAGAGTTTAAGGAGTTTATTCACAAGGCTGCGGCATACTATATGTACGAGGCGATCAACGAAGATCGCTCACGTGTCGTTAACTTACTGCGCGTAGCTGGACACAACGATTTAGCTAATTCTGTGGAGAGAATGTAATGGCGATTACTCAGGCAATGTGCACCTCTTTCAAGAAAGAATTGCTTGAGGCAAAGCACAATTTCTTAAATAGCGGCGGTAACACCTTTAAGATTGCGCTGTATACAAGCAGTGCGAGCTTGGGTGCGGCCACTACAGCGTACACTACAAGCAACGAAGTGAGCGGTACTAACTATACTGCCAAGGGAAACACTCTTACGAGAGTCGATCCATCCTCTAGCGGCACTACGGCGCTCACGGATTTCGCTGATACCTCATGGACGACAGCTACGATTACGGCCAGAGGCGCTATGATTTTCAATGAAGATACCAGTGGGGACACATCGGTATTGATTCTGGATTTCGGGGCGGACAAGACTGCTACTGCTGGGACATTCTCAATTGCGTTTCCCGCAGCAGATGCGAGCAATGCGATTATTCGCATAGCGTAAAATGCCCGTTAGCGGATGGGGCAGAGGTACGTGGGGCTCCGATACCTGGGGCAATACAAATGTTGCCGTCGCGGTAACAGGAGTAGCGGGAACCGGAGCGTTAGGAAGCGTTACTGTAACGGGTACATCAAATGTTACGGTAACGGGAATAGCCGGAACGGGTGCCGTAGGATCGGTGGTTGTTTCCGGAGACTCCAACCTTACGCTTACCGGGTTGAGCGCGACCAGTGCGATTGGGTCAGTAACAGCAAGTGGCGGTACTGGAGTAACTGTTTCCGTCACAGGTTTGTCTGCGACTGGACAAACGCAACGAGTAAATGTTTGGGCGATAATAGATGATTCACAGACACCAAGTTGGTCAGAAGTATCTGACTCGCAAACACCAAGTTGGTCAGGAGTATCTGACTCGCAGACACCTGATTGGGCACTCGTGCCCTCGTAATGATTCTGCTACAGATAGGAAAGAAACATGGCAACATATGTAAATAATTTGCGGCTGAAGGAAATCGCGACAGGCGACGAGTCGGGTACTTGGGGTACCTCCACCAACCTAAACCTTGAGTTAGTCGGTCAGGCGCTGGGGTATGGTACTGAGGGCATCACGACCAACGCGGACGCCCACGCCACTACGATAGCAGACGGTGCGGCTGACGAGGGTCGTGCATTGTTCCTGAAGTACACAGGCACATTGGACTCTGCTTGTACCATCACGCTTGGCCCCAATACGGTTAAGAAGGTTTGGATTATTGAGAACGCTACAAGCGGTTCTCAAAATATCATTATTAGTCAGGGATCTGGCGCGAACATCACGATTGCCGCTGGCAAAAACGCAGTAGTCTATACAGATGGTGCGGGGTCAGGCGCTGCGGTGCTTGATGCGTTTGCAGACCTAGAACTGAGCAGCACCTTGAGTGTAGCGGGTGCGACCACGCTCACGGGTGTTACCACACATGGTGACGACGTAGTATCGGACACAGACTCAACGGATGACCTGGGAACTACTGGAGTACGTTGGGCGAACGTATATGCAGACGATGTCGTAGCAACGACAACTGTTAAGCCCGGAACCCTAGTCCTCGCCGCTGGATCAATAACCGATACGTCAGGTGCAATCACATTCGGTAATGAGAATCTGGTTACTACGGGTACGAATACATCAGGAGAATTTGTTGGACCTCTGACTGGAAACGTCACCGGCAACACTTCCGGCTCTTCTGGCTCAACGACGGGCAATGCTGCGACCGCGACCGCACTAGCAACTGCTCGCGAGATCGGTGGCACCTCGTTCGACGGCACAGCCAACATCGCCGTGGCCCTTGCGACTCTAGCGACTACAGTCACAATCACTGACAACGAGTCTACAAACGAAAACAACGCAATTGTCTTCACTGCCGGTGGAGATGTAGATGGCGGCAATCTTGGCTTGGAAAGTGACGGAACGCTGACCTATAACCCGTCCACTGGTAAGGTCACCACCACTGCGGTAGACACGCAGACGCTAGTCGTAGATGGCGTAAGCACGTTGACTGGCGCAATTACAGCCTCCTCCAGCCTAGAGTGTGCGGGTGCAGGCACGTTCCACGGGTCGAACGCGATCACGCTCAACCGAGGCAGCGGTTCTCCCGCCATACGGTTTCAGGAGGCTGGAACCAGTGTCGCTTTCCTCGTATCGGAAGGGGCAAGTCTACTCAGGGTGTACAACGCTGCGGCCTCGGCGTCAGGAAACCTCCAGGTCAACGCTCTAACCGCTGATGGCGCGGGGACTATCGGTGGCAATCTCATAGTGACCGGCACGGGACCGAGTGCGATAGGCGGCGCAGCGGACGGCAGAATCGCCACGCTAATCGGCGGAGCGTACACCTCTGACGGCTCTGGCAATCTCGCCGTGGGGACTGCGCTCCAACACGCTTTGACAGGTGCTGCGGGCGACACCGGAAGCCTCGCGATAGCCCACATTCGGGGCAATATCAACACGCAGTCGGCCACTGAGAGCATTGGAGTCGTAACATCTCTCAAGGTGGACGAGCCGATTATCGTTGACAATCTAGGCGGAAGCGGCGTTGTCACGGTAGCTGCAAGTCTATACGTCACTGCGGCTCCGACTGAAGGGGCAACAAGCGCTGCGCTGTACGTTGCGGCTGGCGCTACAATGCTTAAAGGCGCGACGTTCGTTGGCGACACAGCCAACTCGAAAATGACACTGGGCTTGACTGTTAATCAGGGCGCGGCAGACAACGAGATTTTTGCGCTAAAAAGCAGTGATGTTGGACACAACATGACGAACAAGGCCGAAGCCGACACGTATGGCGCATTTCGCAAATATCAGGCGACATCCGGTGGCTTGACTGTAGGCGGACTCAAGGACGCAGACGGTGTTGCGGGCCTCGCACTAGTGCTTGAAGGGTTCCTTGGTGAAGCAGCAGATACAACGAAGTCCACATCGGCTGTTGGTATTGTCCAAGTCGAGACGGCGGTGACAGCGGGTGATGGCAACGTGCAGGCAGCAGGTTCCGACTCAAATTTGTTTACAGTCGCAAACAACGGAACGGCACGTTTCATCTTTGACGCCGAAGGGTCAGGCCACGCTGACGTAGAGTGGACAACCTTTTCTGACTCAAGACTAAAGACGAACGTCGCCGCGAGTCCTTACGGCTTGGCTGAAGTGCGAGCAATAGATGCAAAGATCTTTGACAAGCATTCCGGCAAAATTGTAGATGGCTCAGTGGTGCTGGAAGAAGGTTCGGATCGCCGGATGATTGGCTTCATCGCTCAAGATGTAAGGGCTCAGATGTCGGAACTTGTAAAAGCTCTGCCAAATGACGGGTCCTTCTATAGCATGGATTACGGGCGCATGACACCTGTCTTGTGGTCCGCCATGCAAGAGCTAGACGCAGAAGTACAAACACTCAAGGCGCGAATTGCTGCGCTAGAGGCTTAACCCAAAATGACTTATACGTGGTTTTTCTCGGGACTAGACGCTTCCCCCTCTGCGGCGGGCCAGACGGATGTCGTCTACAATATCCGCTGGAGGCTAGGCGGCGACGATGGAAATGGTCATTCAGCCTTTCTCTATGGCAGGGCTGGCTGCACCTATACGGAGGGCGATGCGTTTATACCGTTTGCTGATCTGACGAAAAGCGATGTGGAGGGTTGGACTACAGCAAGTCTAGGCGACGTTGAAGTGGCTAGACTCAAGGCTAAAATCGACGCCATGATTACAGAGGAGATTACGCCGACGACAGAACTGATGATGCCACCGTGGAAAAGCTGATGTTGAGAGCCCCTGGCGGGACTGAGGAAGCTGCGGTTGTTTCTGCAATAATTGTGCAAGCCATTAAGGATATGCGTAGTGACGCAATACTTAGCCGTTATTCACCTAGTGGATATCGTAGGAGAAGTAATGAGTATCGGGTTAAGGCGACAACGTGGCTTGGTAGCAAAGCCGCACAAAAATGGTTTGATCTGATTGGGGTTGATCAAGTTTTTGCGCTTGATAACATGAATTGGGTTGAACACGCTCGCGCCTTATTGAACACTAAGTCCACTGGCCGCAATGACCGGATGACGCAAGAAGAATCAAGTCTGTTAAAATCTGGCATAGAGTTTTTAACGGCATAGATGAAATGGAAATTAATGTGACTACTCTCATATCATTATTGACCCTGCCCGTAGCTGCCGGTGCGGCGTATGGTGGAGTTAAGGTCGGTTTGAACGGGATGAGGCAGTCTATTATAAACATTGAAAACTTGTGCAACCGGCTAGATGACAAGGTGGATCAACATGGGGAAAGGCTCGCAGCGGTCGAAACGGAAGCAGGAAACCTCAAAGAAAGGCTCAGCAATGTCGGCGGATAGTAAGATGAAGGAGGACTCTAGCGAGTCACCAATAGTACAGATTCCTAGTTCTGCGTCTGTTAGGGACATTTGCCTCTCTCCCAGTCAGGCAAATCTAGCCAAGGGTCTGCTTCAAGGTGTTAACGACTCCCATCAGGTATATGTCCAGGCTCAGAACAAGTGGGAAGCGTTTCTGATAGGCTCAGGCATGGTTCAGGGCGATCAGATCATTGGGGGCGACTTAGATAGTGATGATCCAACCAAGCGTTGCCTTACGGTACAGTCTGGCGACGGCCCTAGGGGGGAATAACAACTATGCCCTTTACCAAGATCGCTCCAAAGTCAGGGGTCTTTACAGACGGTACTAGGTACTCAGCACAGGGTACTTGGTATGATTCTGACAAGGTGCGATTTCGTAAGGGCTTCGCTGAGAAAATTGGTGGCTGGGTAAAATTCATCCTAGCTACCTTCTCTGGCACCGCTAGGTACTTGCATGACTGGGTTACTGACTCTGGAAGCAAGTATGTTGGGCTTGGCACCAACCTCAAGTTGTATGTGTCTCTGGGTAATAATTATTATGACATAACCCCGATCCGTAGCACGGTTACGCTTGGTACAAACAAGATCGCAGCGGTCGATGAGACGGCGGTTGTTACGATAGACACAACCGCCGCACATGGTGCGGTTACTGGGGACTATGTGACGCTTGCTGGTGCAACAGCTACTGCTGGGATAGGTACTGGTTCCCTCAATACAGAACATCGGATTGTGGCGTTGGGTGACCCGGATAATGCGGACCCCACAACTAAATTCCGAGTTGTGTGTGACGCACAGGCCACGTCCAGCGCAAGTGGTGGAGGCGCGAGTGTGGTTGCGACCTTCCAAATAAATAGTGGCCTTGATACTTATGTTTCTGCGGCTGGCTGGGGATCGGATACTTGGGGGTCAGGCACGTGGGGGTCAGGCGCAGGCCTAAGCCAGGCTAATCAGTTGCGCTTGTGGTCGATAGTAAACTTTGGTGATGACATGATCGCCAATGTCCGTCAGGGTAACATTTACTACTGGGACGAAAGCGTGGGCACCGCAGACCGGGCGGTACCTCTCAGTGGTATAACACGTAGGTCAATAACGCTCGGCGCTAATCCTGTTGTGACGGCTAGTGGCTCTACGATTATTACGATCACTGACAAGGGTGGTCACGGGGCAGGGGTTGGGGATACGGTCACGCTGACCGGATCTGCTGCGGTAGGCGGGATCACAGCTGCCCGTATAAACGTCGCGGTAACGGTAGCCTCAACTCCCACCAAGACTACTTGGACTGCCGATCTCGGTGGTGCTAACGCTTCAAGCACGGCGACTGGCGGCGGTACGGGCGTATCCGTTGTATACACGGCTGGCATCTTCTACACGCCAACGGCGAGCACTCAGGTAATGATGTCGGATGTGGCGCGTCACGTTATCGCGATTGGCTGCAATCCCATCGGCTCGACAACCATCAACCCATTATTTGTAAGATGGTCTAACTCAGAAAATGCCGCTGAATGGCAGCCACTATCCACTAATAGCGCGGGTGGCCAAGAGCTATCCTCTGGTTCTGAGATCATTGGTGCCCTGACAACACGCCAGGAAACCCTAATCTGGACCGACAACGGCATTGTATCCATGAGGTACGTAGGCAGCCCTTTTTACTTCTCGTTTACGGAGGCGTCGAAGGGGATGTCTCTTATCTCGCCCAATGCGGCGGTAAACGCGGATGGCACTGTGTTCTTTATGGATCGCGGGGCTTTTTATCAATACACCGGCACAGCCCAAAAAATTACTTGCCCAGTTCTTGGCACTGTGTTTGATGATTTTGATTTAGGGCAATCGCATAAAGTTGTTTGTGGATCTAACGCAGACTTCTCTGAAGTTATCTGGATCTATCCATCAGCTTCTGGAAACGGAGAGAATGACAAGTATGTCATTTATAACTATGGCGAGAAGATCTGGTACACTGGAACGCTAGTACGTGGGGCTTGGAATTCTGCGAATACAGTGGAGTATCCGCAGGCATCGTCAATCCGGAATAAGTCCTTCGGCAGCAACCCGATGACTACTACTACCGATGCGACAGAAAACGTAAGTGTTACTGATACGAATCACGGGTTGGTGGCTGGCGATAAGGTCATCTTTAGTAATGTGTCTACGGTGGGTGGTTTGTCTACAGTAGTCTTGAATGACGAACATACTGTTGTGTCAATCACCAATCCTGACACTTACACGATTACGATTGCGGATACGGCGACTGCCGCTACAGGTGGTGGAGACACGGTCATAGCGGTGTACCCGAACTACTTGTACAGTCACGAAAATGGCCATGACGATGATGGGTCAGCAATGACAGCCTACATTGAGACAGGCGACATCGAACTTGGTGACGGCGATCAGTTCTGGGCACTAAACAGGATCATACCAGATATCCAGTTTAGGGGCGGGGGTTCTGATGATGCAGTGACGATTAGTCTGAATGGACACAACTTCCCTGCGGAGGCACAGTCGCAAATAGCAAGCGCCTCGGTCACATCAAGCACAGACCAAGCATTTATTCGTGGCAGGGCTAGGCAGGTCTCTATGAAGGTAGAAAGCACTGGTGCCGGATACGGCTGGCGCGTTGGACCTGTAAGGCTAGACGGTAGAACAGACGGCAGACGATAAGGAGAGACAATGGCCCACGAAAAAAGACGAGCTTCAATGCTCAAGAAACATGGGCTAAAGGGTGTAAATAAACCCAAAAAGACACCTAAGCATAAAACAAAGTCTCATGTAGTCTTGGCGCAAAAAGGGCACGAATTGAAGCTAATCCGGTTTGGAGAGCAGGGTGCGAAAACGGCGGGCAAAAAGACCGATCCACAAAGCCAGGCTAAACGCGCAAGCTTCAAGGCTCGTCATGCCAAAAACATAAAGAAAGGTAAGATGTCCGCAGCGTATTGGGCTGATAAGGAGAAATGGTGATAACATGAAAGGTGTCAAGCACTACAGAAAAAATGGGTCAGTGCATACTGGGAAAATGCACAAAATGAAAAATGGCACATTGCATAGTGGGGTTACGCATACCGCATCCAGCGTGAGACTATTTCATTACGGCGAATTGAGTAAAACGGCAAAAACAAAAGCCAAAGACGGTTGGCGCAAGTAAATGCCAATCAAATCCTATCGGGCACTGAACTCTGCGCCATCAGAGTATGAGGAAGCAGACGAAAGTGTGTCTCGCAGGACTATTGAGCAGAATTTTCAAGATGTTGCCAGTGATGTCCATGACGTGAAGACACAAAATGACAAAGATGGATCTTTGTCATTACGTAAGTATCAGTTTCTCTTTTTAGGCGCTAGTAATGGCTGACACCCTAAAAGTATTGGGACAGGTTGCACCTGGTGACACGAATAATGCAGACCTATATACCGTCCCTGAGGGAACGCAAACGACAATTAGTTCTGTTGTCGCCTGCAATATTACGGGCAATACACCAAATTTTAGACTTGCGGTGCGTCCGTTTGGAGCAGTGGTTGAAAACAAGCATTATATTTATTATGGCAAGGTGATGGCGGCCAATGACTCTGTCTTTACGATGATAGGTATTACCCTAAATGACAGTGATGTGGTCACGGTCAGGTCGTCGGCAGCAGATGAGATAGCCTTTAGTGTCTTCGGCGTAGAGACGAGTTAGCATATGTCAATCGGAAACTATGGTAGCCGCCGATTCCGGCATGGTGGCGGGGTTCAGATGACGCCCCAGCAGTTGCAGAGGCAGCGGACCCAGCAGAGTCAGTTTATGGATATGGCTCCGCCTGCTTCATCTGGTAATAGTATGTGGCAGCAAGGCATTGCTTCAGGTGTCACGCCTAGAGCGCCACAGCAGTTGCAACGGATGCAGCAGATGCAGCAGATGCAGCCGCAACAGATGCAGTCGATGGGGCAACAGGAGTGGACAAATCCGTACCTGTCTTCACTTCCCCCTCTGCAAGACCTGCCTTACGGTCAGCCACAGCAGGGAATGCAGGCTCCTTCATCGTCAAACACATATGGCTTGACGCAGGCTCAGATAGGACGAGGGCAACGGCAGACACAGCAGATGTCGTCCACGCCGCAGCAGCAGCAGCAGATGCAGCAGCAGCTGCAGATGCGGCGACAGCAAGCTCAACAGTCAATTACGCCGCAGATGCAGTCTGAGTACGAGACATTGCAAGCACAGATGTCTAAAGAGAATGAGCAGCAACGAGCTAATCCGGCGATAGGGCAGTCGATGCGCTCACCGGAAGAGAAAGCGTTACTGCAAACATTTAGGACGGCACAGCCACCTTCTCAGAACAATTCCGGGTTGGGGTTCGGACAGCGAGCACCTACGCAGGAGGAGATGCAGCGGGATAATCTGATGGAACAGCAGATGATGGAACGTGCGCGGACAATGAAACCGCGACCCGATCTGCCGTTTATGGATTCAACCCCTACTCCTGTAGGAGGGCCAGGCTACGCACAACCGACTTCGCCTCCTCCACCGTCCTTTGCTAATGCGCCTCGTCCGCCGCAGCAGATGCTGGCTAGTGGGCCGCAGCTGCCCATGATGAACCTAAGTAATACGGCTTCCGTATTCGATGGCCCTGCGCGGGACTTCGGCATGTCCAATGCGGCATCTACGCAGGCGCAGCAAGCGGCGTTAAACGCGCCGCCAACGCAGCCCTCCGCATTTGGGCAACCGCCTGTACAAACGCCTGCACAAGCCCCGCCTACTCCTACGAATGAAGCCTCTGGTGGCGCAAGTGGAGCCCCAACCAGTTGGAAGATGAGCATCGAACCAATGGCTGGTGGTGGCTTGATTCCGGGTTATCAGAATGGTGGTATCGTAGGGCTGCGAGGTGGTGGTATGATGCCCTATGGCCTAGCTGGCGGTGGCGAAGTGCCGATGGTGCTCGTTAATGGACAGTATATCCCAGCTTATGGCTTTGGTGGTTGGCTTAGGCGTAACATCCTAAGGCCTGTCCTAAAGGTTGCTCCAGTAGCGGCCATGTTCATTCCAGGCATCGGTCCTGTGGCTGCAGGTGCCATAGGTGGCATTGCTGGGATGTTGGACAAGAAAATGGGTAAGATGACAAGGAACCCTCAGACTGGCGAGTGGGAAACCCTTAATGCTGGGTCGTGGGGCGACTCACTGACGCATGGGCTCAAGACAGGGATAATGTCTGCCGTAGGCAGAAAGGGTGTCCAGGGTGCATCGGCGGGTTGGGCTAAGGGCGCAGCGGAGGGTGGCAAGGGGCTGTCGGGCTTCTTGGCGAAAGCAAAGGCTGCAGGTAAGGGACTGCAGGGGGCAGAAGGACTCCTTGCAGCGGCTATGCCAATCGTTGGTGGCCTAGAGCAGCGAGAAGCTGGTTTCCAAAGCGGCCCTACTCAGTCCGTACAAGTTTCGGGACCGGCCCAACGAAGAGCCGCTGATCCTAATGCCCCATCGGGTGGGCTGGATTGGAACTCGCAGAGCGCGTTCCTTCCTCAGGGTGCGACAGGAGGACTGTACGCAAGCCGTCATTTCGGAGGAGGCTTAGTTCCCGGTTATCAGGAGGGTGGTGAATATGATGACATGATGATTGGGGATGAGCTTGATCGACCTCGGCGGTCTAGGCCCAAGCCTAGATCTAGGCCCAAGGCTAAATCCAAGGCTAAACCCAAGGCTAAGTCTCGTCCGGATGCAAAAAAGCGTAGGCGTCTTACCGCCGAAGAGCGTCTTCGATATCGTCTGCCAGATCCGGACGAAGAGGCACGTATCAGGGCTGAGGATGCGGCTGAGATGCGTAGGTTGTACCCGCCAAAGATTCCTGCTCCAGCACCGCAGGTCTCTCAGCCACCCGTGCAGGACATGAGTCCGCCTCCGGGCATGGATGGTATCGGAGATTTTATTCCAGATACGATAGCTGCTGCACCTGTAGCTCCTCCGCCTATGCCCGCACCTGTAGCTCCTCCGCCTATGCCAAGACCTCCGATGGGCGGTGATATGGAAGGTGAGTTTGAGATCACAGATGGGGTCGGACTACCTCCAGTAACGCTTGCTCCTCCTAGGCCGGTGGCTCCGGTTCCGGCAAGGCCAGCGCCAGTGATGCCGCGTGACATGAGCTTTGACGACGAGGACGAGTTTGGGGAGCTAGGAGGCATGGAGGAGTTTGTTCCGAATACGGTGGCCGCTGCTCCTAAGCCTAAGCCTAAGCCTAAGGCTACTCCGGATTCCAATGTTTCAGATGAGCAAAGGAGAAAAGACATCATTGCTCGTATGAACAGGCCCCGTACCGAAGAGGATCCAGAGGAATACGTAAGCCCTTATCGCCAACCGTCTGTAACAGGACCGCCCGTGCCGGGATCGACTGAGGATCCCTACGACGACGAAGGCAACATAAAGGACTGGAGGTTCTTGGGAGACGAGCAGTTTGAGGACGATGTCCCAGACATTATTGAGAACAGGAACGCGGTTCCGGAGGAGCGGCGTGATGCTGACTACAAGCCTTCCAGCGTCGTTGCCCCTCTCCCGAAAGATGAGAACAAGCCTTCGCCAGAAGCAGCCAACGCAGCTGCAGCAGCCAGAAAAAAGGCAGCAGCAGCGGCCAAGGCGGCAGAGAAGGCTGCAGCAGATAAGGCGGCAGCAGATAAGGCCGCAGCAGATAAGGCGGCAGCGGCAGCAGCAGCAGCGGCCAAGGCAGCGGCAGCCGCCCCTACTCCTCCTCCGGCCTCACCATTTGCTGGCGGATTCAATCCTAACGCGATGCCAACAACAGCGGGCCAGTTTGCACAGGCTGGCAATCCGGGTGCGGCGGCCATGTTGAATCGCATGAATCAGCCAACGGCGATCCAAAGTTATCTACCCACGGGTAGGGCTGAGGGTGGGGTGATCCCAGAAGGTGGCGATGATCGTGGGATACCAGACGAGGTTATGGATGCATTTGCCAGTGCTGTTGTAGCCGGAGACTCCGAAACTACTATGGCATTCAAGGATGCGTTTGTACCGGAGGTCATTAGTCCAGAAGAGTTTGATCAACTTGTAGAGATCATTCAGTCACAGGAGTCTCCAGAAGGGTCTCCACAGATGCCTCCACAGGCGTCTCCACAGATGCCTCCGCAGATGGGTCCACCAATGCCTCCGCAGATGGGTCCTCCGCAGATGCAGCCTCCGCCAATGCCTCCACAGATGCCTCCACAGATGCAGGGTGGTGGCCTAGTACCCGGAAACGGAGACGGAATGGCAGACGATATCATCGTGACAGCTGACGAAGGAATGCCATATGAACAAGATGTGGCGATTGGCTCCGGTGAATTCGTTATTGCTGCCGATGTAGTTAGTGGCTTAGGCAGTGGGAATACTGAGCGTGGGGCAGGTGTACTGGACCAGTTGCAAGATGATGTGAGGATGCAGAGGACGGGGATGCTGGACCAACCCCCTCCTGTCGATTTATCAGATGTTTTACCTGGGACTTATGGTGGGCAATATGCGTAGACGACGCTACCGCTCCGGTGGTGGGATTGGGATAATGGGGCTATCGAAGAAGGGCCAAGCACACACTCCCACAAAAGATAGTTCTGACCTAGCGAGGTTGATGGCACGAGGGGTTCCTAGCAGTGTTGCTGCTAAACTTGTTCGTGGAGGGCTCCTACGTAGAGCTAGGGGTGGAGTCATTGGTTTCCAAGAGGGCGGTGCCACCGCGCCAGCGGGCTACGGCCAGTCCACTCAGCTTAATGTGCGGTCAGAGCAATTAAACCCTGCAGTCGCTTCACAGTTTGGCCAAGTCAAAGACAAGATCATGAAGGCCGGTGAGGCCCCTCTTAAGCAGTTTGGTCCAGGGGTTGCCGGGTTCACGGGCATGGAAGCTGCTGCACAGGCTGGCTATGGTGCTTACGGGACAGGCGCAGGGCCACAGGGCACCCAACAGGCTCAGTCTACATTGAATGCTGCTGCACAGGGAACTGGTAGTATGATCCCAGGCTACCAAGCTGCGGCGACACAATATGGCAACTTGGCCTCAACTGCCATGGACCAAGGGCAAGCAAGTGCCCAAGGTATGCAGAACCTAGCTGGTCGAGCCGAAATGCAGGGTCAGTTGGCAGGTTCTGGCATGCGTCAGACTGGAGCAGCAGCGCAGGTACAGCAAGGCGCCTTGGGCCAAGCACAAATGGAGGCTGGCCAAGCGGGTCAAGCACAAATGGCTGAACTTGGTCAAGGAATCCAAGATCAGGCAGCAACCGCTGCGGGACGCATGCGTGCTATAGGTGAAACTGGACCTGAGCTAGGCAAGTCAGCAGACATGTCTGGATATATGTCTCAGTACACCGAGAATGTTACTGATCCTCAGTTGCAGCAATTGATAGAGTTTCAGAAGCAACAGGGCCAAGAGTTGGGGTCACAGGCTGCCGGTGCTGGCGCGTTTGGTGGGTACAGACAAGGCATTATGGCGGGGCAGCAGGCACAGGATGCCGCACAACAGGCTGCTAGTATCATCGGACAAGGACAACAGGATGCGTTTCAGAGTGCTATTTCGCGTGAGCAGGAAGATGCTCGTCGTGTGGCAGCAGGTCAGCAGCTTGGTCTTAGCGCAGAGCAGCAAGCGGCTGCAAGCCAAGCAGGTGCTCAGGGGCAGATGTTGTCGGCGCAGCAAGCTGGTATCGGAATGGGCATGCAGGGCCTACAGGATCAACGGGCCGCTGCTACGCAGGGTACCCAGTTCGACATGCAAGGGCAGCAGCAAGGCTACCAGGCTGCTAATCAGGGCACTCAACAAGGGTTACAGGGCTTACAAGCAGCACAACAAGCTGCTACTCAAGGATTCAGCACCACTGGAGACATGTTGCAAGGACAGCAGGGTGCCATGGGTAGAGAAGCAGGGGCCTACTCTCAGTTGGCTAATATTGGCGGACAGCAGATGGCCTTGGGCGCGAATCAGCAGACCCAGCAACTGCAACGGCTAGATGCAATGAACCGGGCAGGACAAGGCCAGCGTCAGCTAAGTCAATCAGGCCTAGACTACCAGAGAGCACAGCATGAGCAGCAGCAGCAGTACGATATGCAACAGGCTGCTTGGATGAACTCGCAGCTAGGAGCCCTGCCGTATCAGAGCACGGTAACGCAAGCGTCTTATAATCCTGAGGTTGGCGCTGCCAGTAATCTGATGGGACTCGGTGCCAAAGGCTTGGCCGCCTATAAGCAATGGATGAATAGGAATCAGGGGGCGGTACCGACTGGACCAGTAGTTCCCCCAGTAGAATGATCAGTAGGCTGTCAGATAGTTAATTTTAGGAGTTGTAGATAAATGGCCTTTCCAATGATGCCCGGAGCACAGTTTGACATAGTCCGGAAAATGGGACCGGATGAGTTAAATAAAGCTGCCATGGGGGAATATCTGCCCCAGGGTATTTCTCCTATCTTTGCTCTAACGAGAATAAAAGAAGAGGAGGCCCTAACTGCTGCGTTTAAAGCTAAGGAACAGCAAGAAGAGCAAGAAGAGCTAGCTAAGATGCAGGGCGTTCCCGTTGAGGAGGCTCCTGTGACCATCCTAGAAGCGACCCTCAAGGATCGCGGCGTTGTCGGGGTAGACCCAAGCGCAGATCAGCAGCTAACGCCCGAGGAAACGGCTGCCCTTCAGAGTGGTATCGCCGGGGGACCAACTCCGGGTGGTGAGCAAACCTACGAATCGTGGATTGAAAGCAATCCGGATGCTCCTGATCTCAGCCCTGAAGCGTTTGCTAGGTCGTCTCGTGAGGAGGTTCCTGCGAGGGCTATGATGGCTGGAGGAGGGCTAATCCCTGGGTACCATGTAGGTGGTATGATCGGTACTACAAACGTGCCAGACATGCATGCTCATGGTGTCGGCGTTGTTAATGGCGTCAAAATGCACCTAGAAACTGAGACACCACATCCTAATTGGAAGCCAGCGCCTACGGCCACGAGGCGCGTCAATGTACAAAAACTCCAGGACGATTGGGACGAGGGGATAATGTCCCAAGCGGGAGTTGAGGCAGGTTTGTACGATCAGAGCAGTTTGAATACGTACAACAATAGGGACAGGCAAAGGGGTCTCCCCCAGGGGCAGGGTACAGTTCTCGCTTCTGACCTGATAGAGGTGCCAAGTGTCATTCAGGAAACTGACTACGCCGACGCCCTCGACAGGGTAGGAACACCTGCCACGCAGACCGTCAATAGACCTGACCTAGAGACACGAGAGGGGCTTCAGGCTGGGCTGTCTAGGACTCCTAGTGCAGATGCAGATGCAGATGCAGATGCAATGTCGCTAGATGATCTTGTAGCTCAAGTTGGGGGAAGCGTTTTGAGCGGTGATCCTTATGAGAGCCGCCCACTAGGTGATATGAGCATAACAGATGAGACCCTACTACGAGACGCGAACACTCAACAGTTAAGAGAGATTGCAAGTGCCGGGACCATTTACGGTAAAACCCTAGAAGATATTAAGAGAGCTAGGGATATACAGGGAGAGTTGGATGCTGTCACGGTTGAGAGAGGCGATCAAAAAGACAGAGGCATCGCAGCGATAGAGGGTACGTTGGGCCAACGTAGACAAGACGCGACAATGCAATCCAATAGAGCTAGAGGAGATAGACGATTCGCCGCTGCGATGGCAGATGAGCAGATGGGGAGGCTCGATACAATTGAGGGAGAAAGAGATGCCACGTTTGCAACGCAGCGGGCTACGCTTATGGATGAGATGGAGAGAAGAGATGCCGGGGCGAAAGAGCGGGTGGCTACGTATAGGGGTGAGATGGAGAGAAGGGATGCGGGGGCGAAAGTGCGGGAGGCTGACCTTGAACAGATTATGCAGGAGAGGGATACAAGCAGCGCACATGCAAGAGACATTGCTCGTGGCTTGTTTGAAGAGCGGAGGGGCTTGTCGGAAACACAACTGGCTGCACTACAGCGTTCTGCTAGTCTAAGGGCTGACTCTGCCTTGTTTGGCGGGTTGGGCGAGCTTGCGATGAATCCCTATGGCGCGAACCAATCCTTCACTGATGTCCTAGACAAGGTAGGGACGATCAGGAATACCGAGCTAACAGATGTGTTCGGGATCCAAAATACGCTCGCGACAGGTAAAGAAAAGATGGAGAAGGAGGTTGCCGATAGTCTTGCGAAAATGTACGAGGACCGAGGGACAACGACTGGTTCGATCCATGACATCCAAGAAGGTACCGACGACGATAGGACCACAACGATTGATTCTATTCGTAGCATCCTAGAAGGTACCGACGACGATAGGACCACAACGTTTGATTCTATTCATTCGGGCGAGCAATCGCAGATTGCGCTTAGGGCCGCTGCGGAGCTGGCGAGGCGTGGGATTGAGACAGCCGATCAGGCTGCTCGGGTCACTGAAAGTACGAATCTGGCTGAGATCCAGACTGCGCTTACCGATCACATGCAGGTATCTGACACTGAGATCATGGCCATTGGTACAGATTTCCTTAACAACAAGAGTGTGGACCTGAGACTCAAGGCTCAGATAGAGTCGGCTCTAAACTCTAGTAACACTGAGGCCCTAAGAAGTCTGCTCGCTTCTCAGGATGCCTTTGGTGCATTCCAGTTGAAGCAGAGAGAAGAAGCCGCCACTAGACCAGCAGAGGACCGTGCACAGTATATGGCGATGATGCGGGAGGATGACGAGTTCTATTCCATTAGCGACGAAATGAGTGATCCGGGCAATGTTGCTAACCTAGAAAGCCATGTTAAACATCTACGAAGACGCATTAACAACTACGACTTCTCCGTGGACAATGAAGGGAATGCGGTAGATACATTGGATCAAGCCAAGATGAAACAAGCGTTGGTCAGACAATTGGATCGTCAGTCTCTAAATACCGCGACGGCTCAGTACAACTATTGGTCATCGGAAGCCGCCAAACTTGGCGAGCTTGGCCCTCGCCAAAGCACGCAGAGGACGAGACAACGGCTTGTTATTGCTGAGGAAAATATGAGAGCGTTCGAGCAAGCTCGCGACAGGCTTGAGGAAACTGTAAGGGAAAATGACGAAAGGATAGTACGCATGCAGGGGCGTTTCAGGGACCAGAACGCTGGTATCTTGGGGATTGGAAGGGAGGAAGGAGATCCAATGTCGGTGGACGTGCCGCCGATGGAAGGTCGGTCCCGAATCGCCACGTCAGACCATCCTCTATACGGTCGCCCGCAGTAAGCGCCGACATTTTATTCTGGACATAATCGGAATTTAACATATGGGCGAGAGAATACGTTTGCCTGACGGTAGGGTGATCGTTCTACCTGAGGGCATGTCGGCAGAAGAACGTGAAGCCTTCATGTCGAAGCTTGAAGTTGCCTTGGCTCAGGAGGCAACCGCAGCTTCCGCACAACAAGAAGCCCCGGCTGCTCCCGCAAGACAGGGTTCGTTTCAGGGAATTGTGCTTCCTTGGCAGGAGGGCTATCAGGGGCCGGAGCCTTCATCACCTAGCGATGAGGTGCCCCCGTCACGCAGAGCCCCGACACCTACGTCTGAGGATACTGGTGGCCGCACGGCTTTAGGTGGGATCGCCACGCTAGGTCGTTCAATTCCCATTGGCGTAGCTCAAGCGGGCCTACTGGCAAAACAAGCCGTTCTTGCCGCCACATCGCTAGATGAAGATACCCAGGCTGAAAAGGACAACAGGAAAAAACTGAATGACCTGCTCCTAAAAATAGATCCTGCATATCGGGATTCAAACTGGGCGCAAGTTGGCATGGGCCTAGGGACCTTGGCTGGCATGGCAGCGCCTGCCGTTGCCACCGTTGGAGCCGCCCCATTATTGGGCGCGAGCGCACTCGCTGCTTCCGGGTACGGTGTGGCCGCGTCTGCCCTCTCTGGTGCCCTTATGAACGCCGGAAGCTACGCCTCGGAAACTGCTAGGTACGAAGAAGAGACGGGAGAAGACGTAGGTGCTGGCAAGGAGGCGTTAGGTCTCCTTGCCTCGGGTGCCATTGGCCTAAGCGAAGCCCTGCCTATGGCAAGGCTAGGGAAGGGAGTTACCAGGGCATTAAATGTCAGAAGGGCTGCGGCAAAGTCTACAGCGGATATCGCTATGGAGTTAGCGAAGGGCAAGGCACCTGAGTCTATTGGTGCGATTGCTAGGTCGGCTGCAAGGCAGGCATATGAGGAGGGTCGCCAAGAGGCTGCCCAGGGATTCGGGAATAGCTTAGTAGCTCGCGCCCTCTATGATGATGAAGCCTTGGTAGGGTCGGTTGGCGCTGCCTTTGAGGAAGCATTTGTAGGTGGAGA
>Ga0209337_1000601_pt1 | contig 29008 bp, 26 predicted proteins | sample LinPmetageLP53_FD_184044 | JGI IMG/M metagenome (GOLD analysis project Ga0209337, IMG submission 184044) | Marine viral communities from the Pacific Ocean - LP-53 (SPAdes) (version 2) | ecosystem: Environmental > Aquatic > Marine > Oceanic | place: Pacific Ocean | collected 2010-02-08 | reverse complement strand
TTCTATCAATGACGGTAAGATCATTATAGAAAGCACAGCAAACCATTACCAAGATGCGTTACACCGTATCTGTTTAGACGCGAACTACAATGACCGTTGGAAAGTTATCTTCTTACCATGGTGTTCTTTCCCACAGTATCGCAAGGCTCTACCCAAGGGTGGCTTTGAGATGGATGCGCTTGAAGAACAAATAGCAGAAGAGCATAACCTGTCACCAGAGCAGGTCTTCTGGAGAAGAGAAAAGATAAAAGAAATAAAAGATGAGCGTCTCTTCCGCCGTGAGTTCCCTATCACAATAGAAGAAGCCTATTCACTTTCAGACGACAACTACTTTACAGATGTTCATTTTGAACACATACAGAAAATAGAAATAAACAATGACACAGTTACAGTATTGGAAGAGTATGATCCCCGTGACAGTTACATCCTTGGTGTGGATGTGGGTGGCGGCACAGGTGGGGACTATTCCTGTGGTATAATACTTTCCCGTATTAGCCACTCTCCAGTTGCTATCATTAGCAGCAACACATTATCAGTTCACGACTTTACTGTCGCTTGTATGAACCTAGCCAAGCGATACCGCGCACAGATCTGTTTTGAAGCCAACAACCACGGTGCTGGTTATAAAGAAGTTTTAGACAGTCGCGGTTGGACTAACTACCGTCCATTCACAACAACTAAAAAAAGTAAGATACAAGTGTATGAGCACCTACGCAACTATCTTGAAGAACAAATGATCTTTAACTTAGATGATAAAACATTTACAGAGTTAAGAGGTTTAGTAAAAGATAACAAAGGTCTTGCCCCCTCTGCACCTCCCGGCTTACACGATGACAGGGCTATGGCACTCGCTATTGGCTTGTATCACCTGCGTGATGTGCCAATGCCAAAGAGTGAATGGGACAAGGCTATGTTTAATAGCAGAAGAAATAACATTAGAACGCCGAAAACGGCACACCCTTTAAAACAGAATAGGAGATATAGAAGATGAACAATGGAGAAATAGGATCTCTCGTAGACTTTCACCGAGAGTATTGGAGCCAGAGAAGGCACCGTATGGCATCATACACCCGTGCGTATAAAGGTGAGATGTTTGATGACACAACAGACCACAACCACGCACCAACAAATATGGTAACTATTAACACCGCTGATACATACGCGTATGTTGAAGGCTTTGTGGCGTCTCTTTATTCAAAGAGCCCAGCAGTAACAGTAGGAGGTGACGCAAGTGGAAGAGGAAATACAGAAGTTGTTGAGGCTTGTGTCAATCAGTTCCTTTATGACAAAGTTGAACAAGTGGAAAGAGGCTTACGTTACTCACTTATTTATCCGTATAGTTTTTATAAACTTGCTCTTAATGATCGCGACAGTGTGTTAGACGCAGTTGACATTCGTTCAGTTCATCCTTGGGATGTTATCGTTGACTTTGATGCAGACAGTTGGGATCGCTCTCGCTTTGTTGGTCATCGTTATTACTTGCCGTATAACGAAGCCAAGCGTAAGTTCCCCGGTGTTCGTCTCAACCCTATAACAAAAGAAGACTACCTTAAGATAATGGAAACCCAAGGTTATAATGGTCAGTCGTCCTCGGCTTCTGATGATGGTTCTCACCTTCTTTCTTACGTTGAGGTTTATGAGTTCTATGACCTTATGGAAGACGAACTAATCTTTTTTGTTCCCTCGGCAGAGCGTGCTAACAAAGTTCTAGACCGTATCTCTCCTATTCCTTTCCGCAAGGCTGATGGCTCCCCGTGCCCACCGTTGGCACCAGTTTATCTTTCTTATTCCCCAGACCAACCACTACGAGGTTACTCCGCAGTTGCCCGTGTGTATGACCAGTTGTGGGAAATAAATAACTTGCGGACTGTTTGGGCTAATGGTCTTCGTCGTGACGCTCGCTTGTATGTAACTCGCAAGGGTGCTATTGATGAAGAAGGTAAGTCTATCCTAGCAGAGAACAGAGATATGTCTATTGTTGAGTTAGATACTCCACCAGACGTTGATGCTAGAAATGCAATAGTCCCTCTTGCTACTGCTACCTTCTCACCTGACTATCAGATCTACAAGGCTGAGGTTAGAGGAGACTTAGACAGGGGCACAGTGCTCGCACCATTTACCCGTGGCATTGCTACCAATGCTTCCGCTACAGAGGTTGCTGCTCTTACACAGTATGCTTCTAATGAGATCGGTCGTATGGCTCGCTTCTTCCACAGGTCTGTTGAACAGGTTGCCGAGATCTATCAGTCTCTTATTTTTCATCTTATTATGACTAACGATGAAGATATGAAAGAGGTTGTTCTTATTGATGGTAAGCCAACAGTTCTTGTTAGAAAACACTTTGAGGGTAAGTTCCGCTATGCTTTTGCTGATCAGGCTAACACCCCAATGGCAGGTGCTGTTAAGCGACAAGCGATACAACAACTTCTTCCTGTGCTACCAGCACTCGGAGCAGACCCAGCAGAAATACTTTCTTACATTGTTAAAGTGTTTGACTTACCTCAAGACTTTATTCCAAAGGTTGATGCAGCAGCAATGCAAGGCATCCAGTCAGGTATGACACAACCGGGTCAGGAGGGTGAAGAGAGTGTCCCAGTTGGTGGTGGTGGTCTAGCCGCTGCTATTAGAACTGAGGGTCAGGCTATAGTATCAGAGGGAGGAGCAGAGTAATGCCCATTTACGAATACAAGAACTTTAAGACAGGACAGATAGTTGAAAAGATCTATTCTCACAAGGAAAGACCAGACCAGTTAAAGAACGAACTAACAGGAGAGGTAGCCTTTCTTATTATTTCTAAACCTGCTAAGATGGCTTCTCAATGGGCTGACTGGCAGCGTGGGCTTGATAGTCACGGCAAGTATGACCCCGCTCTTGGACAAACTATTTATGGTGAGACACATCGTGATGAAGTTTTAGAAGCACGGGGCTTGGTTCGTGAAAGTGATCTGCCTACTAACTGGGTTGCTGATAGAATGGAGAAGCAAGCAAACTACGAAGCGCACCAAGATAAACGGTCGGATGAACTTTTTGATCTCATGCAAAAACACGGGGTTGATAAACCACAAGAAGCAACCGCAGGGTCAATGGCTGCTATGGAAGCAGTGTGGGATGAATGGATGCCAGCCAAGGAAACCCTTGCTGGTAAGTATGATAAAACAGAACTAAAAGACTTTTAAGGAGTATTAACAATGCCTATGGTAACAGATGAAGAAATGATAGAGACAACCCCAGACGGGAGAGCAGAAGCAGCAATGGAACAACTAATGCCTTCTATTAATGAAGAAGCAGCAATGGTGGATGACGCCGTAGCCGCTATGACCCCCACTGGAAGATACACTGGAAAGCGACTTAATGCCGCCTCCGTTGTTATTAACAAACTTTTTAAGTTAGTTGGAATAGAAGATGTGGAGATGGATCCATCTTACACTGATGTGGAAGGACCGCTACCGGTAGCCATCGTAAAGGCTTTTGCTGGTATCAGAGAAGCACTTGATGCTTTCTTTGCTGCTTTCCCTGAAGAGCAAGACGGTGAGATGTATGATGTTAGTGCGCTTGTCACCGACGCAGACATTGCTATGGTTACTGCTATGCTAGATCAACTAATGAAGAATAAAGTATTCCAACGCTTTTTGCGTGAAGAAGAACCCACGGTGTCTATCGTGGAAGAAGAACCAGAAGTTATTGCGGAGCCTGCTGGCGAAGTAGTAGAAGAAGTTCAGTCTGAAGAAGTAGACATTCTAAATATGCTATAAGGAGCAACAAACAAATGGAAAATAATAAAGCCACTCAACAGCCCGTAGAGGCAACCGAACAAGGCACCCCTACCAACACCCCGGCAAGTCCGCAGGATGCGTCTCAGGAGGTCTCACAGCCTCCTAGCCTATCCCTTGATGACCTGCTTGACCAACACCTTAAGGGTGATGAGTTCAAACAGGAAAAACATAAGGGCGTAGACTATAATAAAGTTTTGGAAGAGTTACCTTCGGATGCTAAAAAACTTATTCAAAACTTACGCGAGGACTATCGTTCTAAAACAACGACGTTATCATCACGCAAGAAAGAGTTAGAGGAGCGAGAGAAGTCTCTGCTTTCTCGTAAGACGGAAGAGGACCTGCGTAATGCTATGTCTCTACCAGAAGACTTAGACTTGTATGACCCGCAGGGGCTCCAAAAGTTTATTGAAGCAAAGACGGCAGAGCGTTTGAACTCTCTGCTTGAACCTGCACGCATGGACTTGAAGAGATCGGAGAGGATAGATCAAGTTAAAACATTTGAAAGAGAACATCCCGACCTTCCAAAGTATAAGCCACAGATAGCCAAACTTATCACTGAAAAGAATATGACTATTGAAGATGCTTATTACTTGCTGAAGGGTAAGGAACACAAGGCTGCTCTTGAAGATAAGAATAGCCAGATCAAACAATACAAGCAAGCAGCGCGCGATGCTGGCTTCAAGGTTAGTATTGGACAGGCAACGTCGCAAGCCAAGCCAAAGTTTAATACTGCCTACGAGGCTTATCAGTGGCATCAAAAGCAAAAGCAGGCTAAATAAAAAAACCCCCCTGTTCCAATCTAATACGAACAGGGGGGTTAAACTTGGATGATATTCTAAATGTCAGTCTAGAAGAGGGCTAACTACACCCTCACTACTAAACAGTATTGTCAAGGTATTTAAGCGATCGCTTCTTGTTTATCAGGAACCCTTGCTTCATACCGCTCTCTATCATTTTTGCTTCTACTCTTCTTGCTTCTGCTTCATCCATAATGCGATCCTTAATGATAACAATACGGCACTTACTTCTATCAAAACCTTTCTCCTCTGTGTATCTATACACGGTGCTTTTACTTGACCAATGGTGGTGTAACCTATACTTTAGTTTGCGTCTGGTGCATCCAACATAACGCTTGCCATCTGGAAACGAAATACAATAAACAGTATGGTAGTCGTTCCATTGGTCCTTCATCATCTGGTCTTTATGTCGCTGTCTATTTGCTTTGTAGTATGATCTTTTACAACTCTTGCATTGGGAAATAGGTTTCCCCTTTTTGCATTTATAAAACTCTTCTATTGGTAGTCTGTTGCCACACTTCGTGCAGCCTCTCTCGGTCTGTTCATTCGTCATTGTATAACTCCTTCCATTCTTTAACCATCTTGGTTTGTAGTTTATGCCACCGGTTGGTGACGGAACGCGGGGTGCAACCCCACTGCTCTGCTAGTTTGTCGCGGCTGATAAAGCCACACTTAAAGAGAAGCAACTCGCGCTCCTCTGTTGTGGACACACACTCAAAGATGACCTCAGTCATTTGCTTCTTGTGCAGTGCGCTCACGATGTAGTCGTCAATGTTCTTGGGCTCCATAGGTAACTCCTTTATTTTTCTTTTAATACTAATGCGTAGCCTGTCAATGATCCAGTTATGAAATAACTTTATGGCGTATGTATTAACATTCGCACAACTCGGGTCGTAGTTCTCAACGAAGCACTGGGTCTTTGCTGCGAGGAACTCTTGGTTGATCTCAGTAACTAGATCGTAGGTAGAGGTGTAGGGGAACACCGTCTGATACCATCCAAGGATAGTGCCAGAGGTGTGGGTCTGATGCTTCATCTTCCAAAACATCAGAGCCCAGTTGGTGTTCCACCACTTCTCTAAGTGCCAGTTGGCTCCCATTACTGGGAGCCCCACAGTTCCCAGTTGTCACCGGTGTTGAACTCCCACAGTCCGCTGTTACTACCACGGCAGGACTTACCGTCCATCTCATAACTGACCCTGACATTTAGTTCCAACGCGTTGTCATAGCCGGGGATGGAGGTGTTGCGCATCCGGTCTACCGACCATTGTTCAAGTTGAACATCCGACACAGGCTTGCCATTGACCTCGGTGATGGTCTTCATATAAGCCATAAAGTCAATAGGGTTCTTGACGATGCCTTGTTCCCATGGTCCAAACCAGTCCCAGATAAGTGTATCAATCGCGTGGACCGCCTTGTCGTGGGCATCGTCTATTGCCTTCTGATGAAGACGCTCACGCTCAATGTCAGCCTTTTGGCTAAACTGCCAGAACGGGAAGGCTGGTCTGCCTTCCCTGCTCTCGCCGTAGCAAAGGGTTCCTGCGAAGTCCTTCATCGTATAACTGATGAGGCACGCATAGTTCTCGCTCCTCGTCAAGTTGTTGATCAATAGTTTAGCGTAAGTTGATCCGTTACGCTGGGTTGGGTAGTATCGCTCGTAGCGACGACCCTCGTATGACCAGTTGTTAGTTTGGTCAAGGTCAATACCTGCGATGAGCATAGTGTCCCCGCGATCATTGGTAAGCAGGTCGCCTACCTTCCAGTCTTTGATCCAGTCGTATCGGATACGACCTTCCTCCGACATTTTATTTTTACTGACATTCATTTATTTTTTCTCCAAGTTTAGTTTAGTTTGTGAAGGCTTCATCCCTGCCTTACATATATAATATAGCACGGAGGGGATGAGATGTCAAGCAGAAAGATGAAGTTTATTTTCACCCTGTTCCTCGCTGCCTTCATTAATAAGTAGTATGCTGAAAAGTCAAAAGCATAACTATTTTCAAAAAAGTTTGATGACAAGTTGTCAGTAGGTTATGACAGTATGTCACAGTAAGTTTGACAAAGTGTCAAGAAAAAAAAGATCAACTATTTTCATTTTGTGTTTCACTTTTCTTGTCGCTCAAACGTATAATAATAATGTAAGCATTAGAAAGGAAACACACTGGAGGAACAATGGGAAACAGACCTGAGCCCTATAAGAGACCAACTGTTGAAGAGTTAAATGAAATAATAAAAGAACTGAAACCAACAAGAATAGCAAAGAGTGAGTGGGACTTAAACTACAAGACGGTTGCTGAGAAACACAATGTAGAAGCCGGTCTGTTAATGATAAGAGTGACTTCAATGTGGGACTTAGTAAAAGACTTTTATATAAAGAACACTGAAACTGGTTTGTATAAAACTTGGTTTGAATACAAAGAAAGAAATAAATAAGGAGATAATAAAATGTATGAGTTAATGTTAGGTGATAATAAAGATCTACTGAATGATCTTGAAGACAACAGTCTTGATAGTTTAGTTACAGACCCACCGTATCTAATAAAGTTTATGAATAAGAAGTGGGACACAGAAAACTCACCAGCAGGTGACAGTGAGTTCTGGAAGATAGTTCTTCAGAAACTTAAACCCGGTGCTCACGGTTTAGTCTTTGGTCACAGCAGACAACATCACAGAGTGATGACAGCACTTGAAGACGCTGGGTTTGAAATAAGAGACTGTTTAATGTGGCTGTATGGTTCAGGTTTTCCAAAGTCTCATAACATCAGCATTGCTATTGACAAGCAAGAGAATGGTATGAAACACAGAGGTAAAAGAATGAACCATGGAACAACTTTAAATACAGCAGGAGAAGAAGATCTAGAATACAATACAACTGTAGAAGAACATAAAGCAATGAGTTCAGAGAGTGAGAAGTGGGAAGGTTGGGGCACAGCACTTAAGCCTGCTTACGAACCTATCATACTTATCAGGAAGCCATTAGAGAAGAAACTAACAATAGCAAAGAATGTATTGAAGCATGGTGTTGGTGGTATTAACATTGATGCTAGCAGGGTAGTGTCTGATGAAGACTTTTCTAAAGTATCTCCTAGACCCATCCAGAAACTAAACTCACTAAACGTTGGTGAGAACTCTGAGAGTTATAAGAAAGCAAAAGAAAAACTACAGAACATAGGAAGGTTCCCAGCCAATGTGATGTTAGATGAAGAAGCAGGTAAGATACTTGATGAGCAGGCACCGAAGACTGGAGGGGGACATAACCCAAAGGTAAAGGTCACAGGCTATGGAAAGAACTACGGAGGCACACAGACCTATGAAGGACCCGGACCAAAGATGGATGGCTTTGGTGGAGCAAGCAGGTTCTTCTACAGTCCCAAGGTAAGTAAGAAAGAAAGAAACTTAGGATGTGATGCACTTGATGGTAAGTTAAGAAACCTAACTAACTCAGGTGGTATGGAGAGTGATCCTAAGTGGGCACCAAGAGTTAGTAAGAACCATCACCCTACAGTTAAACCATTAGCCTTAATGAAGTATCTTATTAAACTTATTACACCGCCCGGTGGTAAGGTTCTAGATCCTTTTATGGGCTCAGGTTCTACAGGAATGGCAGCGATACTATTGGACAATACGTTTATAGGTATGGAGATGGACAAAGAATACTATGCCATCGCACACGAAAGACTTAACTGGGCGTGGGAGGAAAGAGAAAGATGTATGAATGCCAAACAGAAGTAAGCGGCTCCTTGTCTTACAATGACCGATAGCGAACCATTAGCGATGGACTACGATCACTTGTTGAACTGGTGGTCCATCCTTAATGAAACTATCCACTACCCAGAGACATCAGAAAGTTGCTATATGTTTTATAAAGAGATGAGAGAGATAGAAAACATTCTTAGAGACATAGAGAACCCAATACACATACAATAATGACAAATGTTTTTAGTGATGAACGAAAGATCTACGGACAACTTTCATTCACTTTTTGTTGTTTGGACCTGAACAGTTACCATTCAGATAACCAAGAGACGCATAGAGTTTGATGGTAAAACTTATTATTTCAGTATTTCATAACTTTAAAGGAGTTAAATAAAAATGGCTATTACATTATCTGGTATTAGCAACGACATCCTTTCAACTACCATCTATGAGATCGCTGATGAGGTGAGCGAAGGTCTTTTTGAGACCACACCATTTCTTTCAGTGTCTCGTAAGTTAGGAAAACAAAAGAAGTTTTCCGGTGGCTACAAGTTGGTTGTCCCTGTTGAAACCAAAGAACATTCTCAAGTAACGGTGCTTGACAGCGGTTGGGAAGCATTGGACCTTTCGGTTCAGGACTTTACCGAGCAAGCCGAATACGACTGGACGCGTCTCGCGATGCCAGTCCTCATCTCTGGTCGTGAAGAAGCAGAGAACAGCGGGGAGCGAGCGATCATTGACCTCGCAGAAGCCCGCTATAAAAATGCGTTGTCCGCGCTTATGCGTCAGGTCAACCAACAGGTCGTGCGTGGTGGCACTGCTTTCGGTGGCTCTATGGCTACACTGAACGGTAACACTGCCTCTTCCTTCGGTCAGGCAACTGGCTTCCTTGAAGACGCTGCCGTTGGAGCACAAGGTAACCTTATGGGTGGTCTTGCGCGTGGCACGGTTCCCGGTTTGAATAACCAGTTCCGTAACGTTGGTGGCACTGTCGCTCTTCTGGATATGTATAACTTGGAAGCAGATGCTTCTACTCTTCTGCCTGCTGGTGGTGATGGTGGTCGTTTCCACTTGACACTGGCTTCGTTGGGTGGTTATTCCAGATACCGACAACTTCTTCAAAACAACGAGCGTTATGTTGATGCGACTACTCTTGATGCCTCCGGTATCTCTAGCATTCGTTTCTCCTCGGGCATCATCGTTCCCGATCGTCAGATGGACGTTGCCACCGCAGGTGCTGGTGCAAACTCCTTTATGATGCTTAACCTTGACGGTATTCAACTTTACACGCACGAAGGTGCTGACTTTGACTTTACCGGCTTTGAAAACATTAGTGGCTACGATGGTCGCTACGGACGTATCCTGTGGATGGGTGGCTTGACCGCTAACCACCTCGGTTCTTCCGCTCTTATCACAAATGGGGAGACATAAAAAATGGCTACATCATCTAATGTTCAATACCTAAGTGCTGGACCCGCCGACATCGCTGCATCTAACCGACGTGTAACTGAAACGTTCTACGCCGGTGCTGCTATCGTTATCGGCGACTGTGTTGCTATGAGCACAGAAGCCACCGGAGGCGGCGCAGACCGCGTTGTGACTGTTGTTAAGGCACAGTCCAACGCTGCCACAGCGCGACAAGCCTGCGGTATTCTGATCGCTCACGACGGCGCGTCAGCGACAACCGCTGCTGCTGGCGACCGTTGCACGGTTGTTGTCAAAGGCTATTGTGAAGGCGCTAACTTGGAAGGCGCGGTTGTTAAGGGAGACATTCTTGTCTCTTCTACAGTAGCCGGTCAAGCAGCCAAGTTCGCTGGAACCGAAGTCGTCGCACCTTTCGCGATGGCTTTGGAAGACGATACCGCCAACGTCGGTGACGTCTGGGTCTTCGGGCTCTTTAGTTAACATTTACATTTCCTAATAATGGAAGTGCCCTCCTCCTCCAAAAGAGGAGGGGGGTTTTTTTATAGACAAAACATTTAAGTAGAGAGGAGACAAACAATGAACTTGGCACAGATAAGAGGAAGAATAAAAAACCAAATAGACTACACTCCTGTTCCTTCGGTCGCTCTATCTCGTTACATAGACGGTGTTATCAATGATGCTTACAACGACATCTGGATGACTAGACCTTTTACATTCAACAGTAAAGAAGAACAAATAAGAGTATGGGATGACATCACACATACAGACCTAACTTGGACAGCAAACACTACATGCACTTTTACAGTTAACTCTGACCTTATTACATTCTCCGCCTCACCCATCCAGTCGGCTACTATCCCTGACGATGAGGTTAGAGACAGATACATCGGAGCATTCATACAAGCCAACGGAAACGGTGGCGTAGAATACTACCAGATAGTCGCACAGAGAAGTAATGTTCAGTGGAAAATAGACAGACCATTTATTGGACCAACCGCAGCATACACAGACTGGAAGATCATTCACAGGTATTCGTATCTTCCACAGGATCTGGTGGAGATAATGGACATTACATTTAATAACTTTCCTATCAATGGTGCAAGGAGAGGAAAGGTCCATAGTATTCCACAACGGCTAGCAAACTCCTATGACTTTAATGAAGACGTAACAGGTGGCAAGCCTGTCTTCTATGTTCCTTATGCTAAACATCATACATCAGAATCAGTTAATGAACTTAACTTGGCAGCAGGTGGAGCAGGCAGTGGTATCGGTGCAGGACCTTGGGTCTTTGGTTACACAATGGTAGATGCTGACGGAGCAGAAAGTGGAATGTGTGATGTTAAACAAACCACAGCAGCCGCTACAACAGACACAATAACCATTACACTAGCGAACGCAGTCAATAATGCTGATGCCAGCACTGATGTGAGATACAAGATATACTATGCTCATAAGGCTACAGGTCAAGACAACTATAAGTTCTTTCACATTGGAACTATAGGAGAACTGGCTTCAACTGCATTGGTCACCAGTATTGTTTGGAACAGCACAAAGAACGCACAGTTTAAGAGAGGAGGCTACAGAGATCAATGGAAAGAAGTAGTATCCAGTAAGTATGTTCGCTTCCAGCCCAGACCACAAACAGCAGACGAAACCTCTGCCCCTGACGTTAATAACTGGAACAAGTCAAAGAAAACTTTTTATACTTTGCGATACCTTTACAAGCCAGACACTCTTGTCAATGACTATGATACACCAAAGATACCAGAAGAGTTTCATCACCTCGTAGTGGACCGAGCACTTATTGATGTTCATATGAAATACAATAACCCACAAGCAGCACAGATACATCAACAAAAGTTTGATGAAAGAATGGTTAGGTTACAAGCACGCTACGCAAGCGAGAGAGATGCTACTGTCCAGAGAGGGAGGTCCATGCAAGTTATGAATGGCTTCACCCAAGGCAGGTTAAACATAAACTATTTAGGATAAACAAATGGGTAAAGAACAAATAGAAGACTTAGCATTTATCGGTGGTATGGATCTAACCCCTTACGCAACAGGGGCAGAACTTATTAGGAATATGCGTTACGACATTGACGATAGGTGTTGGAGAAATGATCGTTCTTGGATCAGTTATTTAAACCCTGATGACGCAGCAGCAACTGATGTGACTAACGGAACAACAAGTATTTATTCTATCTATTCTTATGAACTACACAAGCAAGCAGTTCATCATCTACTCTATGAGCAAGAGCAAGCAGATGGAACGCTTACTCTTTTTTGTATTGCAGGTCCAGATAGAATAACACTTAAACAAGGTAGAACAAAGCCCGGACCTAACGACGCAGGCACACAATACATTCGCATGGGTCGCTATCTTTTTATTCTTAACGGCACGGACGACCCGCTACTCTATGAAGGTAACAGCCGCATTCGCCGTGCATTTTTTCACGAACCACCTAGACCTCCTAGAACTTTACCCGCTCCCGGCTTGGTCAGTCAAACAAACGGTTGGGCAGGAGACGGAGACCAGAGCATAACCTTTAAGGCAGGAGGCGCAGGTCTTAACCTTTTTTGTTCCGAACACAACTTAGGCTTTGCACCTTCACCAGCAAACGAAGTATTCATTGACAGTGATGATGGATACATTAACTTTACAGTTCCAACGTGGAACTCATTTGAGTATGCGGTTTCTTTTGTATCAGACACAGGAGCAGAGAGCCCACTATCAGACTACTCACCAATGCTATCATTCAATATGGCAGGTGGCGTTCAATACGGTGCGTCAGGTAACAACTCTCGTCAATACAAGTTTGGTTCTTCTATTACAAACATTCCCAAGGGACCATTAGGAACAGTTAAGCGGAGGCTCTATAGAACAAAGAACCAAAAGGATGGACTTACCGGAGCAGGAAGGATACTTTATTTTCTTACAGAGTTAAGTGATAACTACACAACAAACTTCTTTGACTTATGTCCAGACAGTTCGTTAGGAGCAGAGGCACCAAAGGCTACATCATCAGGCTTGTTCCCATCAGGTGTAGCAATAGGCACAGGCTTTGTTAACCACTTGATAGTATCAGGTTCATCGCAGAACCCTTACACTATTTATTATTCTTCAGGCAACAGACCAGAGCAGTTCCCAGACTTTAACTTTATTGATGTAGGCTCAGATGGTGGAGCAATAACACAACTCTACACAGCAGATAACATTTGTTATGTATTCAGAGAGCACAGCATTGACATCCTTCTTCCATCAGGTAACCCAGACGTTCCGTTTATGTTGCAGCCTCTAACGCAGACAGTAGGGTGTATGGCGCCTAACACCGTTGCTATGGTGCCCGGAGTAGGGGTAATGTTCCTCGGCTCTGACAAGCACGTTTATGCCATCACTAGCGCAGGTTCTTCTTCCTTCTATCAAGGGCAAGGACAAGTAGTTAAACTATCCGAGAAGATCTATAAAGACTTAGAAAGAATAAGTAAGAATGCCATGGCAAGAGCAGTAGGCATCTGTAACCCACACGACCAAGAGTATTGGGTTCATTGTCCAACAGATGGTAGTGACACACCGTTCAGAGGTTATGTTTATCACGCACCAATACAAGGGTGGTCGGTAAGAGAAGGCATACCAGCAAACTGTTTTACATACATACCCGAAGGCTTTGTTACGTTTGGTTCTAACTCACCTTTAACTTTTACTGCAGGGGAAAACCAGAACTCTGGCATTATGACTTGGTGTGGAGCAAAGGGTAGTGGCTATGGAGGAACCGGAGGACAAGCAAGAACACAACCTACAGGTATTCCTTCTTATACTTTTGAAACAACGTGGATGTCATTGGGCGATCCAAACATAATAAAACATCTAAAGAAAGTTTATTTGCACGTCTATAGACAAGAGGCAGGTGGCGGAGACCTAGAGGTAGGCGTTGACTGGAAGCCGTTAGAATATGAGAACCTTACTAAGTCTACACCGTCTTCAAATAATAAAACTTCTTTTGAAACTAAGAATACAGAGCAAACACCAGCCGGTTTATTTGATACAGCAGTGTTGGGGGGAGCCTTTGACGCAGGCTCTGTAAGAGACATAGATAAGAATAGGTTCTCTGCTAGAGAGATAACTAACATTGGCATCTCCATTCCACAGCAAGCATACCAACCTACCGCTGCTAATAACATTGCTTCCTCTGGTGCTGCTCCAGTAGGAGAGACTACACCACTACCAACACTAAGCGCAGATGCTATGCTAGGCGCAGGTGGCAACCGTTGGTTTAAGATAAGGCTGAAAGGAGAAAAAACTATTGCTCTTATCGGTATGACCTTTGAGTATGAGGTTAATGGTGTGGTTAGAAAACTTACAGCAGATGCAGGCAAGGTTGATAGTAATGTTGCCGGTGTATTATTGATGGGGCTATAACAATGAAACTTTTTCCTACTACTAATGTGATAGAGACAGCACAAGACATCAAGCCAGATGTTATTAATGAACTAACCAGAGACCTCTTTGAGTTAGCCAATGGTGGTATTGACGAAGCAAACCTAGAAGCAGGTGACGCCATAGCAGAAGCAGCCAATGCTAGTGTGGCTGGGTTACAAAGCAAACACTTTGAGATGGGTGCTTGGATGGAGTTCTTTTCTTATCCTAGTTTAAGAGAGACCGGTGCTCCCCCATCACAACCGGGCACAGCCCAAGACATTCGTTCGGACTACATTGTCCGAGGTTCAGTAGAGTTTGATGACTTAGTTATTAATAAAGTATCAGCAGGGTTTATTACTGGTTGTTATCAGATAACTTACTTTGTTCCAGCGTTAGAGTATTCTAATGTTAATACTGTAATGAACTATTCTAAAGAGTATATGAAACATAATGCAACGCATAACTTGACTTTGCAATGCAACGGTGCTATAATAGGAGAGACGGATAACATTGGTGTTGTCGGATGGAACCACACACAAATACCTTTCGCCTTCTATCACAGTGGAGGAGACCTTTTATTTACTATGTTTGTAACATTAGAAGGTGGAGAGTTCCTTACTGGTGAGGTAGCAACCAAACGCTTTGAAGTTGAAGACTGTTGCTTGCATGGCATAGTGAGGAAAAGATAATGGCTAAGGCAACTATGGTCCCTCTTAAAGAAGGGGAACAAATAACAGCAGCAAAAATAAATGAACTGTATGACAACACTACCGGACTTACCACAACTGTTAGTAACATTGTTGGAGACCAAGTAAGAAAGGAAGGACTAACAAGAAGAGTTATTAATACTGCTACATCAGACAATGTTAAAGATAGTAGTGCGGCAGCAGGTTGGGGACATCCTTGGGTTCAGGTTAACTATTTTAGAATAGATCAAAACTCTGCTTCTCAAACTATCACAGGCATTACTAGGCAACAGTTGGCTAGGACGGCTGGCACATACGAACTAAACTTAAATAACTACTGTGTTGCTTTTAATGATAGAACTTCTACTACTCCACACGATGGAGACATAGTAGTGGTAGAATGGACAGCAACAGTAACAGTAGAAGGAAAACTTACTACTGTTAATAGTAATGCTGCTGGCACCTATGTTACAGGACAAAACTATTATACAGACTTCGCACAGTTTGACATTCAAGCACAAGTTCAATACGGTGGTGTAGGAAGTGACCTACAAACTGGAGGTGTTGACTTCCCCGGAACTCGTCCAAAGATAGGTTCTTTTATTTCTTGTGACCCACTTGGCGCGGGGTTTACGATCGGTAATGAAAGCATCTCACCAACAGAAAGTTTTACTACAGGGGGTATGGGCTCTGCTAGGTCTGTCCGAATGACTGCTATTTATATGATACGGGGTAGTGAAACACAGTTAGTTTTTTCTGTTCATTGTAAGCCCGGCGTCTATGGCACAGCAGAGGGAACAGTTGCTATGCCAACAGTCCTTATTAATGATGATAACTTTACAGCAACAGTTTATAGAAAAGGAGTGGAAAAAGTATAATGGCATACGCACCTTCAGACTTAACAGATGGCAATGTCTTAACAGCCACAAACATTAAAGACCGTATTGCGGACTATCGCGATGCAGTTCAGACAGATAAGTTACATCAGAGTAAGTTTACTGATGCTAGCCTAAGAACAGAAAACATTGTTCGTCCTACACTTATCAACCACGGCTATGGAAACATAGAGTTTCTATCGGAAAGCGGTGGAGTTAAGATGACAAGCACAGGAACATCAGGTTTTCACGCAATGAAAAACGATGCTATTTGCAATGCAACTGATAGTTTAGGACCACCTATTGCACAGATAGCAACGCAAGGAGGAGTTAGTGTTCTCCAAGCACAAGTCAAGAATGGACAAGCATTAAATAATGTTGCACAACTTCTTGGGTTACCGGGACTTAATACAACTGTTCGTTTAGATGAAGAGTGTGTAGTAAGAATAAAAGTTAAACTTACTATGAACGGTATTCCGAATGGTGCCAGTAACTTTGAGCCGGGGTTGTTAGATACTGAAAGCAACCAAAGCGTTTTCTTGCTAATGCGTAAGCCATCGGGTGCTTATTCATTGCTTGACAATGAGAGTGCTAATACGGCTTATTATAATACTACCATACACGATATGATGCTAAGAGAGATGAACCTTTACGGTCATCTAAACATTGACACAACAAACAATGCAACAGGAGAATATACTTTTGTTGTTGCTACTGCTTGTAAGAACATCTCGGGAGACGCTAGGTCTGCTATTGGTTTTACTCTGCTAGGCAAGTCATCAATGATAGTAGAGTGGGACTACGGTAAGTCTCCATTAACATAGACAATACTTTTTAGAGATAGGAGAAAATAAATGGAGATCCTCATTTACGCCGCGATAATGGCAGCAAGTCAACTGATACAGGTTGGTATTGCTAATGCTAAAACACCTTCAGAGAAGGCTAGGCTAGAAAGAATAAAACAGTTTGAGAAAACTATTAAGCGTGGTGAGACCGGTCTTAACGATCAAGAGAAAGAAGAACTTTATTCTTCTCAACGTAATGTTTTCCAAGCAGCACAAAGAGACTACTTCTCCAGAGAAGGAGAACTAGCAGCACTACAAGGGTTGTCGGGGGGTAACCTTTTAGCACAGCAAGACGTAGCACAAGAAAGAATGATGCAAGCAGAGGCTGGTATTGGGCAAGTGGTAGCACAGGCAGACAGAGACGAAAGGGCTATGGACATAGCAAGGGCTACGCGTGACATTGAAACACAAGATGCAGTTCAACAACAAAAGAAACAAAACTTAGTTAGTGCTGCTAAACAAACCGGTGACGCTGCAGCCATGGCTTATGCTTCATCATTCCAGATGCCACAAACACAAAGCACTTTGGATCCAAACATACAGACTGCTTTGTTTCAAAAGTATAAAGTTTCTAGTGCAGCAGAACAGGCTATGCTAGCAAAGCAATACCCCTTCTTAACATTCCGTGCTGAGGAAGAAAACCTCGCGTTACAATCTATCGGAGGAACTCCATAATGGCTACAGGATCACAAATACTAGCAGCAGGTATGAACAACATTGTTAATACTGCTAACACTAGATACAACCAAATACTATCTTTTCTTATCCAACAAGAATCTATTTCTCCGGGTAACCTAACAGCACTCATCAACCAAATAGATTCGGAGAGAGTTGCTATCTCTATGGAACGTCGTAAGATCCAAGGCTTTGAGGAGATGACGGTAGAGCAGGAGAATGACCTTAGAGAAACTATTAAACAGATACAAGGTCGTCGTGAGGTAGCAAACCTGAACTCACGCACTAAGATGTCTGAGGCTAGAACTAAAATAGAAACTGCTATACTTGAAGGTGAGCAAGAACAACAAGGCGAAGCACGAACACGTTTTAATAGAGCAACATCTTCATCGGACTATGATGCAAATAAAAACACTTACATATCACAGACGCCTACAACACCTGCTGATGCACAGACACTAGTCAAAGATCATATGATGCAGTTTTATGATAATAACTTGGCTCAAGGTCGTAGTGCTACTGCTGGTATGGCAGTAGCCACAGCAGAATACGATGACCTCATTGAGCAAGAGATACTTGACGCAGGAGAAACTAATAAACAACTAGGTGGTTTACTAGCAAACGTTGACTATCAAAAAGCAGTAAAAGATGCTCAAACAGAACTTGGCATTGGTCAGGTTTCAGGCGACGAAGCAATACAACAATACAGAGCCGAAGGTAATGCTCTTGCTGCTAAGGTAGGAACCAGAGGTATCACTTCACCACAAGATAACGCTGCGCTTATAACTCTAGGCTTTGATAACCCAGATGCCTTGGTGCCAACAAGAACTTTTGATCCAAGAAACTATGAAGCCAAGTTAGGTAGGGCAGCATTTAATAGTAGGCTTCTAGAAGAAGATGCTGAGATACAAGAACAATACGCAGCCTTTGGAACCTTTGCTGACTTTGAAGATACATTAATGAATGTTAATGACCCTGACCACAAGGTAGCACAGACACTTTATAATGATGTGTTGTTCCGTTCCACTGGTATCATCAACGCGCTTGCTGATGGGCAATACCCCAGACGACTACTGGCGATACGGGATAGAGAGCGTGACCTTGCTGTTAGACAAGGCAAGTTAGATGAGATGCTTGATAAAAAAGAAAAAGGTGAAACCCGTGGCATTGAAGACCTTACTATGGAAGCCAACCGTATTTATAATAACTTGTATGGTATCCGTAAGGGCAAGGCATCGCGACAAGACATTGAAGCATTAGATACTCTCTTCCAAGGTAAGACACCACAAGAGCGAGCAGTAATGTTAGACGAACTACCTTACTCCGATAGACAGAAAAAAAGAATAGGTAATGTTCTAGAGCGTGGTGCAATGAAGAACATTAAAGAACTTAAAGAAGTTATGTCGGCTGATGAGCCACTTGCTCTTGACCTACAGAATGACAACTGGGCTAACACAGACATTGTTACAACTATTACTAACGAAGCGGGGCAAGATGTTTTAGTTGGTAAGGTTACACAAGTTCCAGTAACAGACTGGACATTAAGTGATCTGTATCAAGAAGTAAAAGAAAGTTTAGACCCACGCATGCAACAAGTGACCGAAGATGTTATTGAAGTTTATAATAATGCTGCTATGGATGGTAGCCTATCACCTCGGCTATCAAGAGAACTTGGTGCTTTGGCAGACGGGCTCGCAACGGAAGTCGGAGGCATACCAAAAACGTTGCCGGACCAAGCATCCGTAACACCTACTCCAACTACTCCTGTAATGATGGCTAGCGCAGCACCACCACCAATGGGTGACCTTGCTATGTTAGATATGGTAGGCGAAGAACCTACAAACTTAAACTTTGCTCCAACAGACATAGGTGGCAAACAACCGGGTGGTAGTATGTCCGCTATGGAGTTAGGGGTAACAGGACAGGTAGCATCTGATAGTATTGCTGCACAACTTAAAAATAGTGACAAGCCTCTTACCCTTGCTGAATACAAGACAGCAACAGATGCAGCAACAGACGGCTCTCTTAAAGAAACTATTGGAGATGATGCCACTGCTATTGTTATGAAAAATAAAGATACTTTAGAAGAGTATGGTCGTCTAGTCCAAGCGACAGGGGGATCTATTAATGCGGAAGATCTTTATGAGATAGTTCCAGAAGGAAGAACAAATAATAATGTTCGTTTGGGACTTCAGATGATCGCACGCAATGGCATGCAAATAGTTTAAATAAGGAGAGTAGTAATGGCATTACCTAACCCCGGAACTTTAAGTAAGGTTCAGACGGTGGAAGCACCACCTGCTGTGGAAACTCAACTAGCGTTTGTCCCAGCACTAGAAGAACTAATAGCAGAAGCAGCACAAAAACAAATAGAACTCGGACCTATTCGTTATGATGACCCGGAGAAAGAACGTGAACGTATTAATGCTATTCTTTCAGTCACTAGGCAACAGTTTGAACAACCAAGGACAGTTACTGGCGAAGCCCAAGACCCGGCGGGTATTATTCCAGATGCTACTACTAGTCGTGCTTTTGTAGGACAAGGCGCTCCTTTCCCTGCTAATGTTATAGGGGCATTGCTTCCTCAAGACATTCTATCTCCTGAACAATACGCAGATCAAGTTAAAAACTTTCAAGAGAGTGTAATACCTGACCTGTATAGAAAACAGATTGATGCTATCATTGCTAACCCTAGCACACCAGCAGCAGACCTAGCCAAATACGATAATGACTTTTTTGCTGACGCACAGTATTTCAAAGATGAGATGATAAAAAACTTTGGTGACCGTGGTCAAGCATTCGTCCCAGATGCTGATGACTATGATCCAAAGACTGGAGAGTTTAAGTCTGGTTCTGTTCTTAAGATAGCAGGTAACATTCTTGGCACAGAGATGCTAGGATATACTTATGAAAACTTGGCAGCACAGAGCCCAGCAGTAAAAGAAAACATTACTGGAACAGTTCTTCGTGACCTTCTTGTAGCAGAGGCTGGACTAACAGCAGTAGGTCAAGAGATACTTGACTTCTTTGGTGCTGACAGTGTTGATGGTGATAACCCAAATGGTTTAAACCTTGGGCAACGTTGGGCAGAAAACCTAGCAAACGCAAGAGGCTTGGAAGAACTAGGTGGAGACATAGGGCAGACAATGGGGGATAGTGTCCAAGGAGCAGCGCAATGGTTTGTAGATACTACTGGGCTACCCGGTATCGCCGGTCCGTCTGATACATCTATTAAAGATCTAGCAGAGGATCCAGACTTTGCTGAAAACGTTTCCGATGCTTTTTGGTGGTCGTTCTTGGGAGGATCTTTTTTCTTACCTATTGATGCTGGCGCAGGAAAACTAACAAAACTCACAAAGGCTACTGCTAAGGCAGGCACGGCACAGGCTAGGGCTACCAAGGGGGTAGGGGGAACGAACGCTCAGGCGGTGCAGCAGGGGGCTTATGCGGCAGGTAATACTATACTTGCTAATACTCCTGTCGCAGCACGATGGGCAAATGACATAAACATTTCTGATGCTTTAGGTTTAGACGTTAATGACCTTCGTGTAAAAGAAGTTAGTCGTCAGGCTGCTAACAGACCAACAGTTAAACTAGCAGAGAAGTTAAGAAAAGGCGAAGCCCTTAATGATACAGAGAAGGCTTTCCTTGATGAAGCAGGCATTGATGCATCTAACCCAGAACAAATAAAAGAACTGTTTGATGAAGGTGTTCAGTCTGCTGTTCGCTTTCTAGATGACTATGAAACTATTCGTTTAAATGATGTGGATCCAAAAGGAGCATTGCCCGATGACCCACTACCGGGTAGAGCAGATGTAGAGATAGAAGCAGGACTATCGCCTGCTACTGCTAGGCTTGCTACAAACATAGATGAAGCCCCAATAGGTGATGGTATGTTTGACATATACGCTGACCCAGTTAAGCCTTCTGATCCCACATTGCCCGGTGTTAGAGATAGAGTTAATGGTTATAAGGGTGTTCAACCCGGAGACCCAAACTTTTTTCAAAAAGGTTTTAGAGCAGAGACTGGTAAAGGCGACCCCCGAGCAAGAGCCACGGCTGACGAGTATACCGGTGAGCCTGCTGGCAGAAAAACAAAAGAAACCTTTCCATACAATAAAGAAACTGCTGAAGTAGGCGACAGGTTCCTAGACGAAATGCTAGCCGTTCGTATACGTCAGCGTCAAGCACAACGTGCTATCAACTCTGGTAAGAACCCTATCAGTAAGAACGGTGTTCTGCTTACACCTCGTATTGTTGTGCCAAAGAAAGATGTTAATAAAGTTCTTCGTTCTGTCCGGACATCGGAAGAAGGAAGACTGCTAGCAGAACTTATTGATACTGCCAGAAAGACTGGGGACATTAACTTAACCGACTTTGCTAACGCTCTTATAAAACTACGCAGAGAGATACCAGAACTATTTAAAAATGGTCAAGCATCAAAAACTATTATTAATAGAATGTTGGCTAGGCTAGATGCCATTGACGAGATAGCAAAAGAAATAGGTGATGAAGCAACTTCGTTTAATGCTGCTGTTCGTAGTAAGCAAGTAGAGGTAGCAAGGGGACTAGGAACATTAGTTGATCTAATGACAGAAGTCCAAGCAAGAAAGATGTTAGGACCAAAAGTATTAGACGTAGCAGACTTAGAAAAAAGTTACGTCCGGGCTTCGGAAACTGTTAGGGGCAAGGCACCCACACCCGAAGGACCTAAGCCTAAACTAGTTCAGCGTGTCCAAGCAGCAAGAACTTTGGAACGCATCAATGACTTGGTTAAACCACCAGAACTACGACGCTCACGTTTTGGTAGGGCTATCGCTGTAACAGCAGACGTTTTATTTCCTAACCAAACATACATTAATAAGTTTATAACCTTTCCCGGCATTAAGAAACCACCTGTTTATTCTGCTTCTTTGAAGCGGCTTAGAGACCGTATGGGTAACCTTAACGAAGAGTTCACAACCAAGATGCGTAGGCGTATGTTTGATGTTTTAGATAACCTTGAAGACTATTCTAGAAAGTTAGGCATACCAGTAAAAGAAGTCAGGGCTAACAGAAACGTTATTGCTTTTGGTGACTTAATAGAAGAACAGTTCGGAACAACAACTGCTTTTGCTAAACAGTATGTAATGGCTGCGTTTGGTATTAGAGATGACATTGCGACTGCTGGTATTAAAGCAGACGGCACAGTAGATATGACACCCTATGCTATGGGTAAAGAGAAGCAACTAACTCAAACTGTATTAGAAGCCTTGTTTAACATGCAAGATGGTCCTAACATTTTAGGAGAACTTATTGAACAAACACGCGGACCTCTTCTTAATAAGTTCACACCAGAGTTCTTTGAATACCTTGATGGTATGACTAGGATACTAGCAGGTAGAACTCTTGATGAGTTGGCAGGTGACCTACCACTTCTTGCTGATAAAAACATTACTACTAGGTTTGACTTTGACCCTAAGAAGACTGGCTCTAATGTATCAGGACTTCTTATTGATAAGGCAAGAGTTAACCTATTAAAAGAGTTTTCCCAAGAGGTTACTGATACACTACCAGAACTTTTTGTTAGTAAAACTTCTCCTCTAAAAAACCAAAGCAGAGACTTTAGGATCTTTGGTTATACTGGTGGAAAGCCTACTATCCAGTCAGCAATGCGTAAGCACGGCATAGACCCTAACGATGAGTTTAAAATAAACACAATAGAAATGATACTTGACTACATCTATCGTGGTGGTGATACCGGTGGTATAAGACCTGACCAGTTTGATCAACTACTACAAGGAGCATTACAAGATCTAATAACAGTAAAGAATGGTGGTGACCCATCAGCGGCTAGGGCTGTGTTAGAAGATGTAATGGCTGCATCGCTTGAACCTATCTTTCGGAGAGATAGGAGTATGGATGCTACACCGAGGCAGATCCGTGACCGCTTTGTAGAAGATCTTAATGCTGACGAAATAAGTTTGTTACCTAATGAGGAACAGTTTGTAACTCTCTTTAATCAGTTGGTGCCTTCAGCGAACGTATCACCATTTGAAAATGCATTGGTTGCTACTCTTAAAGACATTATAGAATCAGACCTTCTACGAAATGCTACAACAAATAAGATCTTTGAAAACTATTATTTAGGAACACAAACTAAAAATGTTTCAGCAGCAGATGCTAGAATGTATCGCGACCAGATCGTTGCTAACTTGGATAAGGCGGCTGGTCAAGAGATGACGAAACGTTATGGTGGGACGGGTATAGCAGCAGGAACAAAACCAGTTTCTTTTATGGACGCACTAGAAGACCTACCGTTCTATGTGTTTGATACAGCGAAGGATCTAAAGGCTGACATTAGAAATGTATTAAGCGATAACAAGTTGTTAGCAACTTATCAAACTATTAATGCTACACAGAACCCCCAGAAGTTAACAAGAGAAATGTTAAGAACAAAACGAACACCTGTATCCGGGAGGACTGAACCACCACCTAAGCCTGCTCGGAAGCCTCAAGGTATGGAAGAGTTTGATATACCAACCCAAGTAGAAGGCTCATTTGACTTTGATAAAGTGGATACAACAGGAAAGGCTGTCCCCGACACCGGAGCCATTTTCCCTGATGGCATCTTTAATAAACAAGATCTTAATAACTTCTTGGATAAGGTAAATGATCTAGACGAGTTTTTAAAACTTGTTGATGATGACCCTGCTACATCTCGGTTGCTTCGGACAGTTGTAAATGGTATAGCATCAGGCACAGGCTCCTTGTTTGGTCGGTGGATACCTAATGTTTCTAAGAACGGTGTCCTTGCTGGACAACTCTTGCTAAACCCCAAGTATCATATGATGAATGTTTTATCTATGCCTGCTATGGTGCTCTCATCTATAGGTCCTAAGAAAGCAGGACAGGCAATGAAACCCAATGCTATGTCAGCAAATGTTTTACAGAACCTGAATGGATACCAGTATAGAAAGGCAGGGGATAGTTCTTTTGTTATTACCACACCAACTGGAAGAACTTATGATGCTGATCAAATAGCAGACATTGTAGAAAGAAACGGTATTAATATGTCGCAGGCTACGGCAGAGGTTCGTGCTGACATTTACCGTGACTTCGTAAGATGGACAGGAGAAAACTTCGGAAGGTTCGGTAGAGAACCAAAGACAGTAGAGTTCATTAGAGAAATAGGAAAAGGAATAGAAAGAACATTTATCGGAGCAACAGGTAGAACTGCATGGTCAGAACTTGCTAACGCAACAGACAACTACTTCCGTGTTAATGTTTTAATAAGTGCTTTACAAGACGGCGCGTCAGAAGCGCAGGCTGTTAAGTTGGCAAGAGAAGCAATGTATGACTACAATAACTTAACTAAGTTTGAAAGAGACGTTGTGATGAAGGGTATCTGGATCTACGCATTCCGAGCGCAGTCTTATCGTAGGGTTATGTCTAATGCTATCAACAACCCAACCAGACTGTTACAAAGTTATAAGTTAGTTAAGGGAGTTAACAATGAAGAGGATGAGGGATACCGACCGTTTATGTCGCGTTATAAAAACTCCAAGATGTTCCTCGGCATCTACGATGATCCTGATACGAGAAGTCGTTATGCTCTCTTTGGTCCAGATGTTCCTGTTATTGATGCCTTTGATGACATTGCTTCTGCTACCTATTCCTTCGGCGCTATGCTTAAAGGTGTTACAGAAGGTGATGTTGCAGGGTTAGGCAGACAGATAGATAAACAAGGTCAGTCTATACTTTCGCAGACTTCCCCTGTTGTTCGTATTCCTCTAACGCTTGCCGGTTACGAGTTGAGTTTCGGAGAGATCCGTGATGCCTCTACATACATTCCACCAGCCTACATTTATTTTCTCAAGAGGACTGGTAACTGGGAAGCCTTTAAGGTTTTTTATAATGTAAAGGCTAGAACTCCTCGGACCGGCAAGCCCACCATTGATGGACTAGAGTGGGGCATTGACCGTAAGGACAAGGCAGCAAGAAGAAACTGGCTACTCTTAAAAGAAGGAGCATTGCTGTTAGGGTTCCAGAGAAACATTCGCGAGTGGTCAACTATAGTTGAGCAGATAGACCCACAGGATAGCGTTAAGTTATCCACACAAGAAGCACCCGGAGACCTTGGCTTACTGCCTACAGACCTTGGCTCATCTACCGGTGCTCTTACAGTTGAGGAAGTTCCGAATAGGCAACAACAAGAACTGAACATACTAAATGAAATAAAGTATGGCGGGTAATAGACAATACGTTTTAGGAGTAAGACTATGAATACTACAGTTAGTTTAAAAGAGTTTATTATGGTGGGGGGAGTTGTTGCTACACTAGCAGGTTTTTATTTCTCTACAGGTTACAGGCTAAATAGTTTGGAGGCACAGGCAGCAGATGTTGAAGACAATAGCGATATACTTATTGCCGTTAGCCATCGCTTGGCTACTATTGATACTGAACTCAAAGAAATAAATAAAGACTTAGACAAGTTAGAAGATATGCTAAAGAGGAGAAAGTAATGCCTAAAGGTTTATACGCAAACATTAATAAACGAAAGAAGGCTGGAACTTCCAGAAGTAAGAAGAAGTCTACTATAGACCCAAAGACTTACGACAAGATGAAGAAGAAGAAAGGTGGCTTTAAACCCAAGAGGAAAAAGAAGTAATGCCTTATGGTAAAAAGAAAACTACTAAGTCAAAAAAGAAGGGGCTTTCTGCATTGCAAAAGGATAACCTTAAAAAGCATTCTAAACATCACAGTGCCAAGCATATGAAAGCGATGCGTGAAATGATGAAGAAGGGTAAGACCTTTAAGCAGGCACACAGCGCAGCGCAAAAGAAGGTGGGCAAGTAATGCCCTATGGAAAGAAACCAAGAAAAGGTAAGGCAAAAGCCAAGACCTATACAGACAAAAAGTCTGGTCGTAAAAGAAAGGTTTCTTATGGACAAGCAGGAAAAGCCAAAGGGGGAGGACCTCGCGTCAAACCCGGAACAAAGAAAGGCGATAGTTATTGTGCCAGATCACATGGTATCAAGAAGCGGTTGTCAAAGAAAAAACAAAATGATCCCAATACGCCCAACAACTTATCTCGTAAGAGATGGAAGTGTAAGGGCAAAAAAAGTATGAAATAAAAAGGAGATAAGATAATGCCAATGAAACGCAAAGGAAAGAAGAGCCCATTCCTAGAGGAAGAACTCTTTGGAAAAGGAAAACGTGGTGGAATGAACGGCGCAATGGACGGCTATCGTGCTGGACAAATGGGTGGTGGTGGTTTCATACCTCCTCAGCCTGTAGGAACCGGCGGCTATGTGCCTCCCGGAACACCTAGTGCTGGACCTAGAGGACCTATTGCCCCACGACCTGTAAAAGGTGGTAACCCGGTTAGTCCATTTACAGGACCAAGGAAAAGTGCTAAGAAAGCAGCAGCAGCCAAGAAAGTTGTTAAGACACCTGTCAAGACACCTCCCAAGACACCTCCCAAGACACCGCCAAAGGCACCAGTGAAAGGTAAGGGCTGATGGATAGAGCCCAACAAAGGGCTTTGTTTCAACAGGCTATAGACAACCTAGATACAGACTTTAAAACTTTGTATCAAGGTCTTGTTGTGTCTGAACAGATACCTGCTATGTTAAGTGTAAGGCAAGAGAAAGGACCAGCCATTGGCTTTACTCAAATAGAACCTTCTACAATGCGTGGTGCCCTAGTCAATGCTATTATTAATGAAGACATGGAAACGCTAGAACTGTTTGGTATTGAGATGCCAGAGGGTGCGCAGCGCCTCCAAGACAGCAAGCGTATGCGGTTTGTTGATGATGCTGTTATGAAAAAACTTAATACATTAAATACTGATGAAGATGTTATAGACTTTGAAACAAAACTATTTCCTATTATTGTTAAACAAAAAACTAATACGGATAGACCGATAGCAATGAAGCGCATCCAAGGTGGTGATGATGTCATAGCAGTTATTGATAGCCTTGACTTTGAAAGTCCTTCCAGTATTGTTGAGTTACAAAAAGTTTATAACCGTGCTGGCAAACCTCGTTCAGAAGACCAAGTAACAGAGCAGTTGAAAGGTCATCGTGAGTTTATGGGACCAATGTATTTCGGTATGGAAGGTCCTCCCATAACAGAAGGTTATGACGAACCAGAGCCTAGTATGTTTAAAAAAGCAAAGGACTACATACTAGACCTTATAGGTTTAGAGGAATAAACTTCCTTTTGACAATAAATAAACTATTTACTTTTAGAACATAGTGTGTTATATTATGTTTAAAACTTGGAGGTTTTATTGTATGTCACGAAGAAAGTATGGCAAGGTTACTTGCCGCGTCCCTAGACGCACACACACAGATAGGTTTGACACTTGTCAAACTTGGGAACAGATAGTTAAATGTCCCCTGTATGATGACTGGGTTAAGGTTGTCTATGCTAGTGAGACTTGGCTAGATACATTCCCCGCTCAGGAACCATACGACAGAGGCTCTGACGAGCGGTATGAGACACTTTGTGATAACATAGATGGTCTCCTTACCCCCTTTGAAAGAAGGTGCTTCTACGGCATAGCAGAGCAGAATAAAAGTTTAAGACTTATTGCAAAAGAAGAGAAGTGTTCTTACGAAAAAGTTAGACAACACTATGAGAAAGCAGTTGTTAAGTTAAGAGACAACATTGAGCGATAAAGACTATACCAAGAAGCAACGCCAACGCGAATGGTATATAAGAAATAAACCAAAGAAAAACTTAGAAGGCAAAGTCAAACGCTTGTTTAAAAGAATAGAAGATGACATCTCTTTAGACAAGTTGCTTGACAAACTGTTTATAGTAGTAGAAGACGAAACTGACTTGTCCATTGAAGAGTAGGACCGCAAGGCACCCTGCTTAACACGATGACAAACACCGGGACCGGCAATGAAGCGAAACGCAAAAGCAGCAATAACCGCAATAAAGAAAGGAGACTTTGAAAAGTCTCTTCAACTAATATGTGCTACGCTGATAGAGAAGTTTGAGGAAGACGGCTGGAAGACAGCCAAAGTCCAAGACCTAATAAGTATGATGGTCCTTCTCCGAGGCGCGCAAATCAAAAACGACGAAGGTGTTTCTCCCGTGGATCAATGGTTAGTATCCGTGAAGAAGGCACCCGATGACAACAACACTTGACCAAGTATTAAACAACCCTTTAGAACTTATCTCGCGTTTAAAAATAAAAGATAAGAAAGGAAAGTATAAAAAGTTTGGTGAGGTTATCACACCAGAACAGATAGACATTATCAACACTATCCATAGTCACGATAGGATCGCTATTGTTAAAGCAAGGCAGATGGGTATCACCACTGCTGTTCGTGGGTATTGTTTTTGGGAACTGTTCTCTTCCCCAGAAAGTCTTAACTCTTCTGTTGTATCTAACAAACATAACTCTGCTTGCGAACTATTAAAGATAGACCGTCGTTTCTTTAACACCTTGCCTAAACCTCTTAAGAGAAGTGTGCAAGATAGAAAAGATAGGTTGACATTTAGTTCTACTGATAGTTCTTTGATGGCATCGTCGGCACAGTCAGATAGTCAAGACCGTGGTTTTACTATGAACACTGCTCACCTTTCTGAGTATGCGTTCTATGATAACCCAGAAGAGTATCTGGCTTCTATGGTTGCTTCTATCAATGACGGTAAGATCATTATAGAAAGCACAGCAAACCATTACCAAGATGCGTTACACCGTATCTGTTTAGACGCGAACTACAATGACCGTTGGAAAGTTATCTTCTTACCATGGTGTTCGTTCCCACAGTATCGCAAGGCTCTACCCAAGGGTGGCTTTGAGATGGATGCGCTTGAAG